>Ga0247723_1000001_pt1 | contig 240045 bp, 275 predicted proteins | sample MSEWelMarce5H_FC_FD_189079 | JGI IMG/M metagenome (GOLD analysis project Ga0247723, IMG submission 189079) | Subsurface sediment microbial communities from gas well in West Virginia, United States - MSEEL Well Study Marcellus 5H_FC | ecosystem: Environmental > Terrestrial > Deep subsurface >...
CCGTATCCCCCCCATATATGACATTTTGACGGGTGAAAGGGGGGTTCAATCCCCTCTATAAAGTATTCGTAAAAAATTTCCAGAAAAATTTTTGGGAAAAAATTGGAACTATTTCTCCCTATATATGAAAGGAGTATATTTATTAGAAAAGAATATATTATGAAAAGAACTATAAGATTAACAGAAAGAGATTTAACCAATATTGTAAAAAGGGTTATTAAAGAAGATGATGTAGATTTTATTAGATTAACAAGAAGAGGGGGTTATCCTATAATCACAAGTTTACATCTTATGAATATTATATTGGATGAACTTTCTTCAGAACTATCTGACCAATATGGTTTACCTGAATATGACCCATCTTCAAAAGAGCCCATTCCTGATCACTTACTTCCATATTTAGATGAGATTAAAGATTTAGTGAAAGGTGTTGATACACTCCCAATATGGGATGGAGTGCATGATGCGGTATTAGACGATTTGAATGTCCAAGACTTTATAGGTCGTGTAATATCTGATTATGAAGAAGATAACTAAAAAGTTTTTAACCCCTCCCTTAAAGAGGGGTTTTTTATTTTATGATATATTTATATGAAAAAAGAATTGTATTATGAAAAAAGTAATTAGATTAACAGAAAGAGATTTAACAAGAATTGTTAGACGAGTAATTAATGAAAGAGACTTCTCACCAAATGTGGTTAAATATGATAAAGGTATGAGAGGTGGGGAAAACCCACTTAGAGATAGAAGAATTCCTGAGAGCAATTTCAACGAAGGGGATATTGTAACAATCAATAGATATGGAAAAGAAGGTGAAGTTGTAAATGTTATGTTTGATCATGACAATAATAATTTCATATATCAAGTTAGAGCTGAACTACCTAGTGGGAAAAGTTATATGGGTGAATTCACAGACGAAGAACTATCTTAAAAAAAAATAAAGAACTATATATTAATCCCCCACCTCATCAGTGGGGTTTTTTATTTTTCATTATATTTATCTAATATGAAAATCATAAGACTTACTGAATCTGATCTAACTAATATCGTTAAACGAGTGATTCGTGAAAATGACTCTATGTTAGAAAAAAACAAGAAGTTCTTAACCAATCTTATGGGTATTGATTTCACAGGTAAAATCGAACAAATAACCTCAATTTATGATGTTCCAATGGAATTTGATAGATATATTTCAACTGGAATGATTAATCGTTATTTAAACAAATTTGGACCTATGTATCTTTTTGAACTTGACGGACACAGGTATCTTTATTTGGATGTGGGGGATCATGAGAAGTTTATTGATGAAAAAGGAAATGTTTTTATTGAAAATGAAATTCCCGAAAGACTTGGACTCGATGAAATTGGTTTAAGGTTTTCTAATATTATTGATCTGTATTTCAAAGAAGAGGATTTCTAAAACATGACCCCCCATTTCAATTATAGTCAAATACTGAAAAAAAATTTCCAGAAAAATTTTGACGAAGACGATGATGATTATTATTACGGTGGTGAATGACCTGGTGGTCGTTGGTAATTAAAAGAAATAGATAAGATCTAACCCCATTTCTAAAGAGTGGGGTTTTTTATTTTTCTTCCTTTTTGTGGGGTGCCGGAAACCGAAACCCGACTTCGTCGGAAAAAATCGACCGACCGAACCCTTCGGGTTTTATTTTGTTTTATATAATAACTTATTTAATGATCCATTCAGAAAAAGGTGTCTATTGATATATTTATAATAAAATATTTTAATATGAAAAGAATTGTAAGATTAACTGAGTCAGATTTGGCTCGAATCGTTAGACGAGTTATTAAAGAAGAAAGTCAATCCGTTGACACTGTTTGTCTTGAACGAGCGGGATATAAGGAAACGATCATTGGGGGTCCTCAAGTAAGACGAATTAGATATCAGAAACAAACTGGTAACGTTTTAAGATCAATAGACTCTAAAACTAATATCATGGAAAAATTTGTTGGGGACAAAAAATACGAATGTAATTGTTCTTGTAGCGATGGAAAGGTTACAGAATCAAATTGTAAAGAAGTAGTGAATTCGATTTATTAGATTTTATATCTCAAAGTGAAAAAATATTATAGACCCCGGATTAATTTGGGGTTTTTGGTTTATATGATAAATTATTTAATGATCCATTAAGAAAACAAGGTTTTTTTTAATTTTCGATATATTTATTAGTAAATTAAATAAAAAAAAATAAGTTATGAAAAAAATTATTAGACTTACAGAATCAGATTTAACAAGAATTGTTAGACGAGTTATTAATGAAGCCGCAAGAAACGTAGGTAAAACATTTACCGCTGATGGTGACACATATCAAGCAACTGTTGGTGCTGGAGATAAGATTTTCTATTGGGGATCAAAATCTCAATCTAAAGCTACGGGACAGACTGTGGAAAAACTTAATAAAATGTCAGGGTATAACATACCAGCATCTAATGGGGAAATATCAATCGGATATATTCAAAAAAATCCTGGTTTTAAAACTACATTGAGAGAACTTATTTAATATAAAATTAAAATATTAGATTAATTTTTATCCCCTTAAAAAAAATATGATCTAACCCCACCTCAAGTGGGGTTTTTTGTTTTATATAGTATTTATTATTATGGATCATCTAATTAAAAGAATTATTAACGAAACACTTATTGAAAAGTTCTTTGATTCCATGTTTTCTGATTTAAATTTAGATAATTTGGAATCTATGGTTATTAGAGACAATAGAAGTGTTCATAAAACTAGTGTTGGGTATTATACCCCTGATCTAAAAAAACCTGATCTAAAAAAAATGGTCTTTAGAGTTGTAGAACCATTTAAAAGTTCCTACTGGGATTCAGATGATCCACAAAGTAGAATTAGACCAATTAATCATCCAAAAAGTTTATATATTAGAGAAGATATATATAACACAATTATGGATTATATCCCTAATAAAAAAATGGTAGTTGATTGGTTCAATAAAAGATATGATCAGAATGTTGAACAAATACTAAACGGAGGATTTCATTTATTTTTATGAAAATAATAATTACAGAAGATCAAGTTGAATCTCTTAGAAAGATCAAAGTCTTAGAAAACTATATTGATAATATTTTATCTGAATATCCTTGGTATGAAGGAATCGATGGTGTTAAAGTTGAACCATTTATGTTTAGACATCCAGAATCATATAAGGTTCCATTGTATAGGTTTAATATCAAAACAAACGATCATGAACAATCATTTCATGATGGAGAATCAGATAACTCACCCATAACAAATGATATTGATGAGATGTTTGAGTCATTATTTCCAAAGAAAGATGGTAAATGGACCGCAGTTTGGGTGTTTAATTTTGTTGATGCATGAAAATAAATATTGGAAATGAAAAACTAAAAAATATGTTAAAGAAACTCTTTGAAAACAAGGAGTTTGAAATGACGCTCAAAGATACTGAACATGATGGTTGGGATGGGTATGACTATGTTACGAAAGATGTTATTTATGAATTTAAATTTCATGTCGTTGTTAGAAGTGTTATTGGTAAAGGAATAGATGCTGTTGGTGATATGGATATTATTATTGATTCTATAACAAAAAATGGTGATGACTATTATCATAATTGGGCTGATAATAATTATAGTGATAGGGTATGGTATATTAATGAACTTGATGAAATGTTTTATCTTGATTACTTGGAAGTTTTACCATTTAGTGTTTTTACAACTGTTTATGGTTATGATGAAAAAAGAAAAGGTGAAAGTGTGATTGATGAATCTTTAATTAAAAGAGTTATTAAAGAAATTTTAAAAGAAAAATAAGATATTTATAAATAAAAAATGTCATGAAAAAATTAATTAGATTAACAGAGACAGATTTGGCTCGAATTGTTAGAAAAGTAATCATCGAAGAAATGGAAGATGTAAAAACTAATGATACTTTTGACTTTAGTCAAACTGAAAAAAAATTATTTGATAGGTTCCTTACGGAAAAAAACGGTTTTGAATATGTGGATACTAAAGGAGATGGTGATGTATACGCTTTAAAAAGAAGAGGGTTTACAATAGTATTAATGGTAAAACCATCAAATGACCCATCTAAATTATATATTCAAATTTATGTTAAATTACCAATGGGTAAAATTATTAATTATTTAAATGAAGTTCAGGGTAAATCAGGTATGGAGTTAAAAATGACTGACTATAATGGATTGATTAAACAAATACAGGGAGCGATTAATTTTGGTAAGGCTCAATATGATTATGACACTCTTCCACCACTAAAATAAAGAAAAAAAAATAAAATTTTAAAATCCCCCTACTCTTTTGACTGGTGGATTTTTTTTTGTATCAATTATATATTTATAAATAAAAAATGTCATGAAAAAAATAGTTAAATTAACAGAAAGTGATTTATCTCGTATTGTTAAACGAGTTATTAATGAACAACCAATTGATGATTATACCTCACAAAGTATCCACAGTAAGTTGGTTCACTACGGTGATACTATGGACCAAGAATATAAAAGAATTAAAAATATTAGAGAAGAACTTGATAACTCAATAAGAATGCATCTTAGAAGGGGTTCAATTTCAGATATTTTTGATCAAGGAAAAAGGACTCCATCTGATATCTCTGATCTTGTTAGACAGTTAACAAGTAAAATGGGTCAATTGGAAAGCACTGTTAGCCAATATAAAAGAATGATTAGAAACGCAATAACTGACTAAATTAATATTGTAGAAAATACAAATGAAAAAAATAGTTAGACTTACAGAATCAGATTTGATTCGAATTGTTAAACAAGTTTTGAATGAAGAAAGTGATGTAGCTGTTGGAGGAAAACCAAAAGGTTATGACGAATTTCAAAAAAAATGTATCACAAAAAATAAAGGAAGTTTTAGAACTTACTCTAGTAATAGAACACTTTTAAAATGCACTAAAACTGAAGGGTCGTTTTTTCATCCCGAAGAAAGAGATAGTTTATGGGTTAATAATAACCCTTACAATCCTAAAGATACAGGTATAAACGGATCGTGGAAATTTGAAAACGGAAAAATAACTTTACATAACGCCTTAAAAGGTGATAAAACATTATAAATAAATTAACCCCACCTCATCGAGTGGGGTTTTTTGTTTTTCTCCCTTTCTTTTGACTGGGGGATTTTTTTTGTCTATATTTTTTTTATGAGTCACGATCAACTTAAGAAATTACGGCAAAATGACGATTTCATAAATGAAATGTTAAACCGACCTATCACCTCTTACTCCCAATTTAAACAAAGAGAAGAGGATACTAAGGTATTATTTTTGATTAGAGACAAATATCTAAAACTTCTTGGTGAATTTATTGAGAGTTCATACCCCGATTTAAGATTTGATATTCATATTAAAAATAGAGACCCAAAAGAACAAAGACCTTATTGGTATGGTCACACCTACATGGAATTGGTAATATTTGATGTTATAATTCAACCAATTTATAATCCCATGACTTTCGAACCTGTTTATAGAACAACAACCTATAAGGATAGTATTAATATGGAAATGATTTATAATGAAATTGAGTCGTTTATTCCTGATATTAATAAACACCTGATGATCACTTTCACACCTCACTTTACTCCCGATCAAATAAATCATACTACACAATTTTATGATATTCCATCTTTTGAATGTTGGGAAAGGTATTGGAAAAATGAAAATTATAAACGCCCATATCAAGGTGAATTTAACCCCAATTATTAATAAGAATGGAAGAAACTAAATTAAAGGTTTCCGTAGAGGTAACCATAGAAGATGATAATAATTTTTTATTTAATATTCTCGCTCCGCAATCTATGGATCGTAATATGATTAGGTCTGTATTGGCTGGTGGTGTTGCTCTATCTATTAGAGCAGAAGACAATCCTAAAGATCAGGGAAGGGCTTTAAAAGATGTTATTGATTATTTGGAGTCTGAGTTTATAGATCCAGACTCCTTTTCTGATGTGGAAACTTTCATATAATTAATTTGATATACATAAAAATAAGTTTTGTCGTATATTTATTTTTATGAATAACGAAGAAAAGGCAAAAGTGTATAATCAACTTATGTTTGAATATACAAAAATTCAAAATAGAATTTCATCAATCAAAGGTGAATCTATAAATTTAAATCAAAATCAAATTAATGAAATTCGTGATCTTGAATCTCGACTAAATCAAATCATGGTGAGCGCATCAAGATTGTAAATTAAATTAAGAAATGGAAAAATTAAATTTTAATGAAATGTTAAACAAGTGTTGGGAAACTGCACTTGGTATGACAAAAATGGCAAAACTTTATCAAGGATCATCACCACATGATTTAAGTTTCATTCATTGTATTTTTAGAGGAAATGATGAATACGCAACCATCATGGTTAATTGCACAAGTCACGGGAAAATATCAGTTCAAACTGTTGATAGTCCTTATTTGGATGATTTAGTAATTCACCCCCCACTTCAAATGACACAAGAAGAGTCTGAACAATATTTAATTAAAGCAGGATACACAGGACGATGGTCAGTTGTTTTGTTAAGAGCACCACTTTATTCTGTTCATTATCCACCATTATATATTTATACGGTGGAAAATGTTGGATACATCGCAGTTGATTCAACAAACGGTGATAATGTATTTCCTTTATATTAAATAAATTAAATAAAATTTTAATCCCCCTTTCTATTGATTGGGGGATTTTTTTTATGTATAATTTTAAAAAAAAATATTTATGAAAACAGTTATCTTTATCTTTAGTTTATTTATCTCTTTAAACCTTTCAGCTCAGTGGGTTTATAAAACAATTACCGATGGATTCGATGATCCATATAAAATCGCTTACACAGACAACCCAACAGGTGCATATTTAAAACTGGAAAATGTTGATGGAAAAATCGCGTTCTACGTAAAAGGTGGTTATTTTTGTGATGACCAAGTATCTTACGATTTTGTTTTTCAACTTGGTGAGGAAGTTTATAAGGCTAGTGGAATTGGGGTCACCAGTAGTTCAAATGATATTGTATTCTTTACTGCCGATTTATTGAATGAAGAATATGAAACCGTTAATTGGTTTAAAAAATGTTCCAAGTTAAAAATTCGAATTAATGAGTCATATTGCACTAATAGTTATTTTGAATTTAATATGAGTAAATCTACCTCAGCACTTGATTTTATGTCTAAACCATAAAATTGATTTTTAATTTGGATAATCAAAATTAAAAACCTATATTTGTATAATAAAATTTATACAATGTCAATCACTCTTATCATTTTAGCAATTCTTTCAATCCTTATTGTAAGATACATCATCAAAAAGTTTTTTGGTGTCATACTATTAATAGTTGGACTTTACCTTCTTTATAGTCAATTTCCATTTGTCTTTGTTGAAATAAAAAACCTTTTATTAAAGTTTTTTGTTTAATCCTTCAATAACCCACTTAATAGAGTGGGTTTTTTATTTTTGGTAATATTTATATAAAAATATTAAAAATGAAAAACATTATTATTACCGAAAACCAACTCAGATTGTTGATAAATAATTCGTTTGATTTAATCAAAGAAGAAAAAAGACCTTTTGAAAAATTAAAAGAATGTATAATTAGCGAAGACTATAAATATATTGTATACGATAATAACTTATATGATTCGCAAACGGGTAATCTAATTCCTATATCTGAAGGTTGGTCTTTGAGTGATATTTTACATACAGGTGCCGATGTTTTATCTGTTGCCGCTGATTTTATAATTCCAGGATCAGGAGCAATTATTGATACATTGAATGCGTTGAGTTATATAATCGAAGCTCAATTTAAAACTGGACCTGAACAAGACAAACTTTATTTAATGGCGGCAATTACATTTGCATTTGTTGTTCTTCCTGGTCCATTACAAGCACTTTCTGCTCCTTTGAAAAGAGCAATTAAAACGGGTGCAGGTTTTGCGTCTAAGGCGGTCGTAAGAGGATTAAAAATTATTGGGGGAATTTTAGAATCAATCCTTGTAAAACTACCAGCAACGATTAGTAAAGCATTAAAATCCCCATTAGCCAAAAAAATATTAGGTAGGTTTTCAGGGAAAATTTCCAAGTTCTTTCAAAAATTTGCAATTAGAATTAGAAAAATTTTGGCACCATTAACTAAAGCCGGTGAAAAGGTGGTTAAAAAGGGCAGTCAAGAGGCTGGTGAAAAGGTGGTTAAAAAAGGTGCTGAAAAAGTAGTTGTAACAAATATTGTTCATCAAGCGGCCAAAAGGTTTTTCCAAAAAATACCAAAAATGTCTCAAGGAGGTAAAATTTTGAGAAAGGCTGGATTTGCACCAGGATTCGCTTATAGATACACTTCTAAGAAAGGTGCCACAACAACGGCAAAAATTATGAATATTAATGACAATGGTGTTTTAGTTATGTTTAAAAACGGTAATCAAATGACGGTTCCTGTAGAAACATTTGTACAAAGAGCTGTTGGTGCACCATGGTTAAGAAGAGGTGCGTCAACTTTAGTTCCATTATTTATAAAAAGATTTTTTGATATGGTAACACCTGATGGATCGGGTATTGACTACAAAAAATTAGATCAACTCAAAGATTTAGATCCGGCTAAAACTTCTAAAGAATCTTTAGATTATCTAATGGAGGAAGTTGCTGATTACGAAGGAGATACAGGAACTTATAATGTGTCAACAAACGTAACTGACTTCCAAAATGCTCTTGAGTTGTTGGGTTATAAATTAGTTAGAGCTGGTGCAGACGGTAAATTTGGTCCTGAAACAAAGGAACAATTAACAAAATTCCAAAACGATAATAAACTTACATCTTCAATAGGAAAAATGGATAGAGTAACTGCAAGAAAATTGGCGGAACTTTTAAAAACTAAAAATATTCCTAATTCCTTAGATTTACAAAATAAATTAAACAAAGTATAAAAATGAAAGATTCAGAAATAAAAAAAATAGTAAGAAGAGTAATTTCAGAAGAAGTTAACGAAGGATCCACATGGGAAGGTGTTAAAGGATTTTTTAGAGGTAAAGGATATTATTATACAAAATATCTTACAGAACTAGAATATATCTTAGAAGAAATGGAAAAAGAAATTGTTAGTAATGCAAAGATAGAAAAAAAATTACAAAAATTAAAAGATAAGGTTGAGTCTTCGTCAATAGAAAAAGAAAAAAAAGACAACATAAAAATTATGTTTAACAGAACTCAACAAGTTATTCAATACGCCGATAGATTAATACAAAATGAATTATACAACTTAAAAAGACTTAAAGATTATTAATTCAATTATGAAAAAAATAATTAAACTTAATAAAAATGATTTAACGAAAATCGTTAAAAAAATTATTTTAGAAATGGATAATTTTTCTAATGACAAATTATCAGTAAAAGACTGGGAAAAAATATGGTTTAAATTAAGAAGACTTTCTCCAAGTTTTTTATTTCCTGATTTTCAAAATTTTTTTTTTACTTTCGGCGGTTTAGACTTTCACTATAATGAAGATGATGGTTCATTAGTATTACACCCAATGTTTTCGGATCCATATCTTTGGAGAGATGAGTATGATAAAGGTGTTGAAGTTTTAGAAAAATATGCCGAAAAAATTAATGGGATTATCGAAGAATCAGGTTTGGACATAAAATTTGAAATGGGTCCAAAATTTCAAATGAGAATCTATAAACCATGAAAGTTATAATTTCAGAAAATCAACTTGGTCTTATTAGACGGATGAGCAAAATTCAAGGGTTGATTGATCCCACTATGGATGAGGTTTATGAATATTTACAAGGGAGCAATCCATCTTCTTTAGAAAAAAGACTTTATGGTTCTTTTGAAAGTACCGTTGTTATGAAATTAGCAAATCAACTTGCAAATAAAACAAGACTTACCGGAGATGAAAAAGTTACACTAAGAAACCAACTTCAAAGGTATATTACAAATGAATATTACACGAAGATTAGGGACTACTTTATGTCTCGTTTAGAAAAAACTATAACTGAATCAAAATACGAAAAGAACTCAAACCTCATTTATAAGATGTGGAATGACGGTATGGATTTCTATGAGATTTCAGATCTGACGGGTTTAAGTTTAGAACAAATAATTTTTCTATTAAAAGATAAAAAAATACATATTGATTGTGGTTTTGCTTATCAACTTGTATCTATGCTTTTTAGTCACACTGATTTAGTAAATAAGAAGTATAGTTTTGAAAACACGTCTGCAGATTTAGAGTTCTCATGGGATGGTTTTGGTGGTTATACTACTTTTGTATATCATGACCCAAGTTACAAATTAGTTGGTTTTTCAACACCTTATTGGAATGGTGATTGTAAAACACCTGTTGAGGGTTCGTATTTTGAAGATAAGGAGTCTGGTGAATATTATGATCGTTATGACAACCAAAGTTTTCAAACAAGTTATACACCAAAAAGTTTTGAGTCCATTTCAGAACTGGTTGATTTTTTAAATAATGATTATCCAAAATTGTTAATTGAACCAATTGAAAAGTTATTAAAATATTATAAAGATAGAATTTAGATAAATGATTTCAGAAAAACACATAGAAAGAATTAATAATGTAATCAAAGATATGGTTTTTGATTATGACGGAGATATTGTTGCTGATCTAAAAATAAACTTTCAATTTCAATTTGTAATAACAGGTCAAAGAAAAATGATTTCTGTTGGTGAATACTATGATTATTTAGACGTGTTAGTTGAAATTATTGATGGTGATGAAAGGGCTACAAAAATTTTTCATGTGTTTAAAGCCTTAAAAAATAATTTAGATAAAGATTATAGATTAAATAATCATTTGACTTATTTAATTGGTGAAGAACTGTCGTATTTTTTTGGTGATGAATATGTAGGAATTAAAATTGTTAAAATACAATTTAGTGAGGAATACGACGAAAAAATTAAAAATATTAATGTTGATTTATGAGAAAAATAGAACAATATCCCGATAAAGCACTAAGACCAATTTTATTTAGTATAGTTGAGTCATTAGAAAATGAAGGAGTGACTTTAGATGATCTACTTGAGGATTATGAAGAGTATTTCACCGAGGCTTACGGACCAATTGAATCAGAATTAGAAACTTATGGGTTAGGATCTGAGTTTGAGGATGTTACTTTTATTATTTATATTCTACTTGAAAATCCTGAATTCGCAACTGAACCAATCAAAAGACCTAAGTTGAGAAGTTATGAAATTATGCATACTTACGAAAGAAATGCAAGAATTCAGGACACTTATCTAAACACATATGATAGTTATATTCCTGTGACAAAAAGTATGTTACAACAAATGCAATCTGATGGTTCTTATGAACCGTATAATGGTGAAGAAATCAATTCAGAAGAAATCGATTCTGATTGGATTGATGATTGGATTGATGATATTAAAGTAGTTTAATTTTTAATTTTTTTATTATATATTTGTTTTTGATGAAAAAGGCAAGTATGAAACTATTTGATTTGGTCTATGGTGAGTTAATTCCCGTAGAATCAAAATTCTTTGGTAAAATGGTTTTTATATTTTACACTGTTGATGATCAACTAAAACCTCAGATTGTTTATTACCCCTCCACTAAAGAAGTTAAAACTTTAAGAGAAATGGAAGTTGAGTTTTCATCTTTCATTCCACTTCACCGTGACGAATTTATCAAACAATTTTCAAATTGGGTTAGAGAAAGATATTCAGAAGAAATGATTTTCAAAGGAGTTGAGTATATCGACTTTTTAGAAGATCTACTTTTGTGATATTTATTTATATGAATATCCAAGAACAATTGAATCAAATCAAATATCTTCTTGACTACAAAAGAGGACAACTGGTGAATGAAATGGAATTTTCTAACCTACCAGGTGTTCAGCCCGATAAAATGGATTACAGACGACCTATACCTAATCCTGACATACTTCCTGATTGTTTTTCAGCACTTTTAAAGTCGGATTTAAATATGATTTCATTTAATACTCATTCCTTAAAAGACGAAAAAAGTAAAAGAATTGACAACGTTGATTTAACATTTGACCCTAACGCACCTTCCGATGAGCTTGGCATTACAATAATAAAAGATGGAAAACCATTTTGTTTTGTAAAAAAGTAATTTATTAAAGTATTTATAAATAAAAAGTATATGAATCACAAGGTAATTTTAACTGAAAAACAATTAGATAGAATTGTTAGAAACTTGATGGAGGAACCAATTATTCCACTATCTCGACAAACAGATATAAATGCACAAAATGTTAATACAGCATCTTGGGAAAGAAAAAAAGGTAGAGAAATCGCAACAACACTTTCTGCCAAAGGTAAGGAAAACTTTAAATTGGGTGAGGCTGAAATAAACAAGGATGCGGCCCAAATTAAAAAAATTGTTTCCGATTTGAAAGATTTTAATAATAGAGGTGGAGGAACCGCAACTGTTAATGGTAGTGCATCAAACACAGCTTGGGGTAGTTTTCCTGCTAGCTCTTCACAAGCGAGAGAAAAAAATACACAACTTGCAGAAAAAAGAAGAGATAATTTAATCAATTATTTAAAAACATTAGGATTAAATAAAATAACATTCGTTAAAGGAAGGGCCAGTGTGTCAGACTCTGATAAAGCAGAAAATCAAAATATCACAATAGATATTTTAGGTCAAGGAACTATGTTTGTAGACCCGAAAGGAGATATTGGTGATAACACAAGAACTTCACCTAAACTTTACGATAAAAAATTTCCTGAAAGAAAAAAAATAATTCCAACCCCATATAGAACATCTGAATCAAGAGTTTGCACAAAGTTACCAACTGAACTTGTTAGTGAACTTAAAAAAGTAATCTATAATTGGGGTAAAACCAAAGGTTTAAAATTACCTATGAGTGATAAAATCATAAAATAAAAGAGTTTTTTTAAAAAACTAAATATTTATAAATAAAATTAAAAAAAATGGGAAGAAAAATTAGACTTACAGAATCAGAGTTTCATTCATTAATTCGAAGAATTGTTATGGAAACTCAAGAAGAAATGAATATTCAAATGGACGAAGAAATGGACATGGAAATGGGTGAAGAAGACGTTGTTGATAAAATCCAAGATGTTGTTGAGGATGAATTAGGTGACGAGTTCAGACAATTATCTTCTGATGAACTTATGACTATGATGAGAAACTTAGAAAAAGTTGAAAACATGATTAGATCAAAAGAAAGAAGATCAGGTGAAGAAATTTTATTTGATGATTTTGTTGATGAAGTTGGAAGTGTTTCTAAAGATGAGATGGGTGAAGGTATTGATGCAAGAAAATCTAAAATGAGAAAAAGAGGTAAAATGATTGGTGGGGCAGGATTACTTGCGGCGGGATTATTAACTTTAATGTCTCAAGGAACAACATATACTGATTGGGGTCCTGCATTCATTGATCTTCACGACGCTATACAAGCGGCTTTTGGTGAATACGCACCAAATGTTGGTTTGTTAGAAGTTGTTACAGGACTTGGATTGGCTTTAAATGGTATCGCTCAACAACAGGGAGAAGATGAAGAAAAAGAAATTCAAAAAGAGAATTATTTAAGAAGAAAATACAGAAGATATTAAAAAAATAATAACTTAAATAAAAAAACCCCTTGATTACTCGAGGGGTTTTTCATTTGACCTACTTTTTAAATTATCTTCTAAAATTGAAACGATGTCGTCAATTTCTTTTTTATCATCGTCACTAACCAATTTGAATTTTTTATACTTGTGTAAGTATTCCCAAAAAAATAAAAGGTGGACTATTAAGAAAATAATAATAGACATTTTAGAAACTCCTAAAAAAATAAAATACGGAACCCCAAAGCATGTTAAACTAAATAAAAAATTAACAATATCAGAATTTGATTTTGACAAAAACTTATATTTTTTAATTACCTTTTTTAATTCATCTTCAGGTAAATCTTTATATAGATCGGCTTCCTTTTGAATTTTGTTTCTAATGTCCATTTCTTTTTTTTTATTACATTTCTACAAATATAATATTTTATTTGACAATAAAAAAATTATTCTACAGAAATTAATTCTAAATCAAAAATTAAATCTTTACCCGCTAACGGATGGTTACCATCAATAACTAAACTTTCTTCTTTAATTTCTCTCACAATAACATTTAAAGGTCCTTGATTAGTCATGGTTTGAAGCATCTGTCCTTCAGTAACTCCTTCAGGTGCTCTTTCTTTTGGGACTTCTGCAATTAAATCAGGATTTACATCTCCATAACCTTCAGAAAAAGGAATTGTGATTGTTTTAGTTTCTCCTTCAGTCATACCAAGTAATCCTTTTTCAAATCCCGGAATTAAAGAACCTTGACCTAATGTTGCAGATAATGGTTCACGACCTTCGTTTAGTGAAGAATCAAAAACATTTCCATTTTCTAATCTTCCCGTGTAATTTACAGTCACGGTGCTGTTTAATTCTACTTTTTTCATAATAAATAATAATTTGTGAATAAACCTAACGATTTAAAACAAAATAGTAAAACAATATTTATATTAAAATGAAAGATTTTTTAAAATATCTATATATTACGTTAATGAATAAATACGGATCATTTATGTGGTTTGGAATTCACATGGGTGTTACTCAAGTTGATTGGCATTGGATTTTAGAAACTTCAATTTGTGTGTTGATTAATTTAATGGTTTTTCATACCATTTACCTCGAGTGGAAATCCAAGTGATTAATATTTGTAGATTTTCATTTAACATTTTAAGACAACTTACTAAACCTAATAACGTATTTTTAATATGAAACAATTACTAATTTTATTTTTATTCCCCCTTTTTATCTATTCTCAGTATTGTCCTTTTATCGGACCTGACTTAAATCTTCCTTGTGGTGTTACACAAACTACTTTAACTGCGGATCTTTCACAGTGCGGTCAAGGATCAAACCCAAACTCAACAACAAATTATACCGTATCACAAATTACTTACGCACCACAAACAAATCTTGGAACTTTAGTTACATTAGGTGATGATTCTCAATCGGGAATATTTAATATTGGATTTACCTTTTGTTTTTATGGTCAAACTTATACTCAATTTAGAATTGGGTCAAATGGTTGGGTTTCTTTAGGTAACGGGGCTCAACCCTTTACATTTGCATCAGTTTCTATCCCAACCGTAAATGCCGCGGTTCCTAAAAATTGTATTATGGGTCCTTGGCAAGACTGGAATCCTGGTATTGGAGGTCAAGTTAGATACCAAGTTCAAGGGGTTGCCCCATGTAGAAAGTTAGTAGTTAGTTGGATTGGTGTTCCTATGTATTCATGCACCAATTTACAAGGAACTTTTCATATTGTATTATATGAATCAACAAATATTATAGAAAACTATATTGCAAATAAACCAAATTGTCCTCAATGGGCGGGTGGAACATCAGTTCAAGGCGTTCATAATCCTACAGGAACTCAAGCAGTAACAGTTGCAGGTCGAAACTCTACTCAATGGACTGCGGTGAATGATGCAAGACGATATACACCTTCAGGACCCGTAGTTCAACCTGTGTTAACTTGGTATCAAGTTGGAAATCCTGTGTCTATTGGAACAGGTCAAAGTATAACCGTAACCCCTCCTCTTAATGGTGCATACTACACTTGTCATTTAGAGTATGGACCTTGTAACGCAGGTTGGTCGACCTGTAATCAACAAGGTGTTGGTTTAGGTCCTGATACAATACATGTTGTTCCCACACCTAACTTACCGATTCCTACAATAACACCAACAGATCCACTTTGTAATAATGGTTGTAATGGATCTATTGTGGTTACTCCTATTGGTGGAACTCAACCATTCAATATCAGTTGGAATAATGGTGGAAACACTTTAACGTTAAACAATTTATGTTCAGGAACTTATACTTTCACTTTAACAGATGCCACAGGTTGTAGTTATAATGGAACTTCTACATTAAACAACCCGGCACCTTTACAACAACCAACAATTACCCCTACAAATCCTGTTTGTTATGGATATTGTGACGGATCAGCAACGGTAAATCCAATTGATGGTCTCGCACCTTACACTTTTATGTGGAATAATAACCAAACAACACAAACGGCAACTAATTTATGTTCAGGAAATTATTCTGTCACGGTTTATGACGCAAATAACTGTCCTGCAACACAAAATGTTACACTTGTTGATCCCCCACAAGTAACAATCAACCCAATTACAGGTTTAGACACCGTTTGTTATAACTCCACAACCAATTTATACAACGTTTCCAGTGTTTTTCCTGGTCTAAACTATGTATGGACTAACGGAATTGGAAATATCACGTCAGGTCAAGGGACAAATCAAATAAATTTGGATGTTACAGGTGTAAATGGTGGTTTATATAACAATGCATTATCAGTTATTGGTGTAAATCAAGTGGGATGTCAGTCATCACCACAAACTTTTAACATTGTTGTGTTAAATATTCTTCCTGTAATCACACAAGTTGGTCCTTTTTGTGAATATGACAACTGTATTAACCTAAATGCCACTCCCGCAGGTGGAATACTCAGCGGAATGAACGTTTGGGGTAATCAATATTGTCCTGATAACGGATTTATCGGGTTAGATCAGGTAGATTATACATATACTCAGTCAGGTTGTTGGTTTGACACAAGTATTTTTGTTCAAGTTTATCCAAGACCTAACATTTTACCTGTAACAAACGGTGTTGTTGATGAAAATATGGAGTATCATCAAATATGTGAAGGAGATACTGTGTCAGATGTGTTTAGTTTAACGTCAGTTAGTGGTGGATATAACGAATGGTATGTGTTTGGAGACACAATTACTAACAATACTTTGAGTGTGACATGGGATATGGACGGAATATTCACTTTTCAGGGTGTAAGATGGGACAATGGATGCGTTTCTAACCCCCAATCCTTCACAATAACCTTAGAATTGTGTCCAAATGAGATATTTTACATACCAAACGCCTTTACACCTGATGGTGATGAGAAAAATAACACATTTAAACCCATAATTACAAGTGGTGTGGACATTTTTAACTATAGTTTTTACATATACAACCGTTGGGGACAAGTAATTTGGGAATCTTACAACCCAAATATAGGTTGGGATGGGACATTTAACACAATTATGTGTCAAGATGGGGTATATACTTGGAAATTGAAGTTTAAATCTCCTAAAACTGATGAAATTAAAGAATTTATGGGAAGTTTAACACTTATTAGATAAGAGATATTTATTTATATGAGTAAAAATAAGAATCCTAAGCTAAAAAAAGGTGATCGTATAGTATTAATATACATGCCAGGAGAAGATATCGACACTGGAACTAAAGGAAAGGTCATAAAAATTGGTCAACAACCTAGTTCTAACTCAGAATTTGATTATTTATATGAAATGGAGTGGTATGATGATGAAGGAAAAGTAATTGATAGTCTATCTTTACTCCCACAGAGTGATACTTGGATATTAGATCCCGAATTTAGTCAAAAAAACCTTCAAGAAGCCCGTTTTACTGACTTAGATGATCTAATTAGACACCATGAGTGGTCAAAATTGTTTAAAAAGGCTGATTTACAGTATGTTTTAAACTTTTTAATGGCAATTAGAGATTTAGGAGTGGTAAATATGCTACAATCAGGTCAATTTTTAGGTCAAACTAAAGAATATCTAACAAAATACTTTGATTTATACCGAATGCAACGAGATTTAGACGAAAATGACGAAGAATTAATCGAAAAAATTATAAATATGGGTGAAAAAGTAAGAAATATCATGATTTCAGCAGCAATTACTGATTTGGAACGTAAAAATCAAGAAATTACCCCTCAATCAGCGACAAATAGAGTAAATAGACTTACAAAAGAAATATTACAGTGGTATATTAAGTCTTTTTATTGATTTTATTAAAAAAAATACCTATTTTTAAGTAAAATCACATAAATTATGACACTTTTATCTATTTCTTTACTCGTTTTTAGTGTTTCTATACTATTTTTTACTATTTTAATGATAATTTGGTGGAAAAAATACGGAAAATCACTGTTTTCTACCCTAAAAAACCTAAAAAACATGCAAAATCCACAAAATTTCATGGAAAACATGGGAAATTTAGGTAATTTAGAAGATTTTTATCAAAATATTGGTAATTTTGGGGGTCAAATGGGTGGTTTTGGTAGTAAAATAACTGATTTTAACCAAAGAATGAGTAAAATTGCTAAAAAATTTGACAAAAAATAGTCAAATTTGACCATTTTAAACACTAAAAAACCCCCTAAATAGGGGGTTTTTACGTTAAAATAAGGTATATTTAGGTCTAAATTACTCGTTTTCAGGGGTTTCTTCCTTAAAAAAGTTAGTTAAAAACTTACCTAATGCACCAAGTGCAATGGAAGTAACTATCATTGATTTGATCTCAAATGGTGTGAATATGTCTTTTAGGTTGTCAAACTGCCATAAACCACCAATTGCTAACACTGAAGACACAGCCAAAAACGTATCACCCAACTTTCTCCACTTTTTTGGTGTTGGTTTCCAGTAACTACTTGTTATTTTTTTCAGTTTTGTCATAATTATCTACCTTGACCCTTGTATTTTTTTGGTCTCTGTTCTTTTGGACCGTATTTCTTTTTAATTTTACCTACAGTTTTCTTACCAAACGTCATTTTGTTTGATTTTACAGTTCCAACACTCTTTGCCATAACTATTAAAGACCTTTAACTAAGTTTATTGATTGTTTTAGATATTCTTTCGCTCTTGGAGATGGGGTATATTCATCATCTTTAGTTTGTAAGTTCAATACCTTCTCAATATCCTTAACAAGTTCCGTTCCGTGTTCATTTTCTTTATATAACTCAATTATCTTATCCATAGCCTTATGACAATCACCTGTAGTCTCATCATAGAAATTTTTATTTCTAAATCTGTTTAAATGATTCATCATTTCATAAGCCAAGTGAGATCCACCATCTTTGATGTCTTTAAACAATCTAAGATTATTCAAAATACCTAATGTATCAACCATTGAATTAACACCTGAAATTCTTTTAGTAATTCCTGGTGTATATTTTGAATACTCTGAAGATCCTCCAACAATTTCATCCAACGGAATTACGTTTTCAGGAATACATTTTGGTTTTTTGTCTTTCTTTTTTGAACTTGAAGACATTTCTTGTTCGCTAAGGACAGATCTAACAATTTTGTTAATATCTCTTTCTGTTAATTTTTTTATTTTCATAATCTATAAAATTTGAAATAGTTTTAATATTTATACTAATAAATATCATTAAGTATGAGAATTTTAGAAAATGTAATTAAAAGGGTTTTGAATGAGTATTCTAACCACCCAATGATGTTGGAAGAAGGTGTTTTAGTTTCTGATAATTTGATGTATCATATTGAAAAAAAAATACCTTTAAATGAAAGTGTGTTTAGAATATATTCGGAATCTTATTTTGATTTAATTAATGAGGTTCGAGAGTTATATAATATGGGTTTAATAAATTTGAACGAAGAAGATGAATGGATCGTTAATTCAAATTTGGGTGAATCTGTTATTTTAGAAAATGGTCAAAAAGTTTATTTAGATGCTCCGTTAGAAGAAACTGAATACTTAAATGAAGCAAAACATCATGGTAAAAATGTTAAATTAAATAGTCCTTTTAGAACACCAGGTGGTCCTAAGAAATTTGCGGTTTATGTTAAAACTCCAAAAGGGACAATTAAAAAAGTTACTTTCGGAGATCCTAATTTGAGAATCAAAAACGCTAATAAAGGTAGAGCAAAATCTTTCAGGGCACGTCATAAATGTGACCAGAAGAAAGATAGAACTACGGCAGGGTATTGGTCTTGTAATGTTGGTAGATATGCAAAAAAATTAGGTTTAAAATCATCAAGAAGTTGGTAAACATCGATCACATAATAAGAAAGAATTTATCTCAGATAATAAATGAAGTCGAAATCAAGGCATCATCTGTTGCGATGGATAATGTTTGTAAAGCGAAATTAATATGTGACGCTCAAGGACAAATTACTTTTGGTCAATTAAGAGAAATGGTTGAGAAAGGTAAATTGAAAAGAATTGGTGTTCACATGGGTGAAGGGGCGTATAAGGGATTTTTAAGATTACTACCTTGGTTCATTCCCCAATTAGCACTAGCAGGTTTTGGAGCAACTTGGATTAGAGTTGTAAACAAACTTTTCAGACCTACATTGGAAGAAACGGATAACTATAAAACATGGTGGGGTAAAACAATTCTTAGAATATTCAAACTTGTTGAAGGTGAGTTAAATGCTGATGATCCATTATCTAAAATATTTTTTATATCAGATGGTCTAATGACGATGTTAGATGACAAATATAAAGTTAAGTTTGCAAAACACATTGCTGAACTTGCAAGTGAACAACCTGACGATCAAATAGTTCCTGATTATTTTGTTGAAAATGAATTAAGACATTGGTTAAACGAAAAATTCTTTTTAGATCCACCATTACCACCAAAAAGAAATAGAAATAATGAAGAACTACCTTTTGATCAAGAGATTAAAGAAGGTTTCAAGTTCAGAACTTTTAAATCAAATGTAGACACAGATGAACTGAAATGGCATTTTGATGAACAAGATAGAGAAGTCACTATTTTAGAAAGTAATGGGTGGGAATTTCAAATCGATAATGAATTACCCACCATATTAAAAGAAGGTGATGTTCTTTTTATCCCAAAAGGAACTTATCATAGAGTTAAAAGAGGAACTGGCGATCTAAGAATTAAAATAAAAGAATATTAATTCATTTTAACACAATACTCAACCACTGTTAGTGAATCTAAATTTGCCGGGTTTCCACCAGCATATGATATAGCACTTTGTAAAGATTCCTCAATTTGAGTTAGTTTGGTAAATATTGAATGATCCTTGAATGGGACTAATTTTTTAATTCCCTCAATTCTATTCGTTTTACCTGATTGGGCGTTAGATGCACTTCCCCAAAATTCCTTATACCATAAACCATCCACTAAGTTTTTAACCTTCTCTCCTGGTGACTCTTGGTATCCTGACAACATTCCACCAACCATAACCATAGTCGCCCCTAAAACTAAACTTTTTACAATGTCCGAATGTTCTTTAATAGAACCATCGGCAATGATCGGAACTTTAGCAACTTTAGAACAATCCAAAATCATATTTGCTTGCCACCCCCTATTTCCGAAACCTGTCGAATGGTATGTTGTGCATACTGATCCACCACCAATACCACATTTGATTGCATCACAACCCCACTTTTGTAAGTCCTCCACCGCATCAGGTGTAGAAACATTACCACCAATTAAAAATGTGTTTGGTAAATTTTCTTTAATGTATTTTACCATTTTTTTCATCTTTACACAATGACCATGTGCAATGTCGATTGTGATGTATTCAGGACAAAGACCTAACTCTACAAATTGATCAATATATTCATAAGAGTCTTCATTAACACCAATAGACACTGAAGAATATAACCCAAGATCATGCATTTGATTTGTAAACTCAATAGGGTTTACGTTGAACCTGTGCATGATATAAAAATATCCATTTTTGGCTAAGTCGATTGCCAAGTTTGAATCAATAATACTTTCCATGTTAGAAGGAACGATTGGTAATTTAAAATACAAATGACCAAACTTTAAAGTTGTATCGCACTCACTTCTACTATTCACATAACTATAACTTGGGATCAACGTAATGTTGTCAAAATCAAACTTTTTTTTCATATACTTAAATTACTTTTTATTTAAACTAATAATACAACATAAAGAAATATTTATCAATATGACCGAGATTAAAAAACTTTTATTAATAGAAAAAGCTGAAGAGACTAAACTTATAAGACAAATTGTAAGAGATATAATCACCGTTTTTAAATCTAATGATGAGGGTGAATTTTATTTACCTGAAGATTTACCAAACAACGATGAAGAACATATGGAATATTTTTCACCTAAAACTTCGGTTTCGGTTGAACTTACAATAGAAGAACTTTCTGATTTAGATAATTTTTTGGTAAACGCATATTTTGCAAGAAACGAAAATGTTATTGAAGTTAAAATAGTTTATAACCCAAGAAATAAAACAACTATGTTATATGATTTGGTTGGTGAGTTAAATGAGGTGATTGCTCATGAAATGAGACATCTATATCAGAAAGAAACCGGTATGTTTTATTTTAGTGATGAAGAAGATGAAGAAGAATTACCACCATTTGAATATTATTCTGACCCAAAAGAAGTTGACGCACAAGTTGCCGGATTTAGAAGAATGAAAAATATAACCAAAAGACCATTTGAAACATTAGTTAGAAATTGGTTTTCAACACACACAGAAATTCACAATTTAAATAAAGAAGAACAAGAGGAGATTATTCAAATGATTTTAGATCGTAATTCTAAGATCTAAATCTTTTAATCATTTTTTCTAAAAGTTCAGATATTATCTTTGACGATATTATACCACCTGTATAGTGAGTTATTCCCATAACAACTAGTTCCATTTGTTCGGTAGATAAATCCATATCAGCCAAATTTTTAACTAATGGAACTAAAGGAACTAAAAAAGTGTATGCCAACATATTAGAGACTTTAGAGAAGGTCATGTTCAGACTTTCTAAAAACCCAAAGAACGCATCTCTTAGATCGTAACTTTTTAATAAAGCTCTATCAAAAAAAGTGACAAGTTTTTTTTCTTTTATTAATCCTAAAACTTTTTTTAATTTTTCTTTATTGTCAGAAAAGAAAGTTAAGATTATACCAAAACAAATTAAAGATATTTCATCTTCAGTTAAGTTAGTATAAGTTCCTTCCATATATCTATAAACAGGACCAACAAAACCACCAATAACCGAACCCCAAGTTAGAGCAAAAGTAAAATCAATTCCGTGTTGTTTTTTTACGTCCTTTACAATTTTTTTTGCGATGTCTTTTGAATTGGAAAATGTTTGAGATATTTCTTCCTCTTTTTCCTCTTTTAAAAGATTAATATATTGAGATTCAGATAAGACTAATTTCATTGTAATAGTTTGGTATTTTCTAAAATAAATATCATTATAAATTACTTTAATACGATTTTTTAAAATATTTGACCTAACTGAAATATTTATTAAAAAAAAGAAACTATGAATGCATACTTTTTCAAAATGACAAAAGAAGAAAAATCTAATATTTTAGATCAACATAAATCTCTTTATGATGGTTATGTGACAAAATATAATCAAGAAAGTAACCAATATCCATTATATGTTCAGGATTATGCGAACGATAAAAATGGTGTAACGGTTTCTAACAAAGGAAATGTAAAACAATATACAAATATTAATATAAATGAATCTCCATTAGATAGAATTGGTGATGGTCCATATGATTTGAAAAACGGAACAGTAGATATTGATTCCTATATGGACACTGAAGACAGAAATACACAATTTATGCACGATGTATATCCTTCACCAAATGAAGAAGAGTTTGATTATGAATCTTTCGGAAATTATGCGGACGACATGAAACAAAATGAGGACCAATATGAATACGATATCGACCAATTGGAAGATTACTCCTCAGAAGAGATTAACGAAACTTTTGACGATGATTTTGAAGATTCAGAGCAAGATGATCCATTTATTGAAATGGAGGAAGATTTCGAAAAAGTTGACAATGAAGAAATAATTTCAAATGTTGACGAAGATGTTCTTCCTGAATTCTATTCGCAACTTCAAGAATCTTTAGACATGTTCAAAAGGTTTAAAAAGTATAATTAAAATGGAAGTTCAAGAAATAATTTTTTATTTCCTACACGAAGACACCAATATTTTAGAAGTTCAATTTAGATTGACAATAGATTCAGAAGAAGAAGTAAGGATTGATAACATAGACTTACTTGAAGTTGATGATTTCGGATATGATTTAGTTTTAGAAAGTTTTGAGTTTGATGATGATGAAGATGACGATGAAAACTTTTTTTGGAATGAGTCTGCAAGTATCGATGAAGATAACTTGATGGAATTTTTAAATGAGTATTACATTGTTAAACCAGAAAAACTACCAAAGCCCGAGTTGATTTAAGGACCAACTCGGGTTAAAAACATTGTTGTAGTTTCACCACTACTATTATTTCCATAATCGTAACTTCCTGAAGTTCGAATAACCAAACTCTCCATTCCATCATCAATTATTTTCCAAACTCTTTTTGTTCCATCGTAGTTGAATACAATATATCCTAAATCATAAACATTATTGTGTCCTTGAACCATGTATGTGTATTGTTTTGTCCATGTTGTTGATCCTGTTGATGGGTCATCGATTGGATCAAAATAAATAACCGCATAATCTAATGCAAGTCTTGTAAAACCAACCGCAATTGTGTCTAAAGGTTTGGTTTCACTTTCATTAACATAAAGATCACCAGGGTAAAAAACCTGATTTAAATTTGAGTTGTCTTTATTTTCATATGTGATTTTATCAATTCGATATTCACCACTTAAACTTAACGAAACTGGCTCTCCGTATTTAACACAAGAGGAAAGTATTAGAACTGAAAGGATAAAATAAAATAGGTTTTTCATAATCTTTATTGTTTTAACAAATATATATCTTTTTTTTCAGTCTATAAAGGTATTTATAAAAAAATGGACTTAGACGAAATAATTTATTTATTAAAAAGATATACCATAAATAGTGGTGAAGAAAAAGAATTAGGTGAACAGGATGCCGCTGCTGCCGGTGGTGGAGGTGGTGGAACTACATATCCTACGGTCACAAAATGGGAGACAGGATTAACAAGAAGTGTTGCAAACCAAATTGATTATAAGGCCAAATGGAAAGATCTTTACAAAATAACAAGAGGTAAAGCAAATACACTTTTATAATTTTACTTGTTACGGTATATTTATATTATATAAAAAAAGAAAAAAAAACTATTATGGATATCGATAGAATGATAAGAAAACTTCTTAAAGAAGCTGATGAAACCAAAACATTAGGTTTAAATTATAATGACCAGTATGATATTTTACAAAAAGGTATAAATTCATGTCCTACTTTTTCTAATTTAGTAAAGGGTAGAACTATTAAAGTTTTCCCAAGTTCTGAAATATCAAAAATACCTGAATTAGCGGGTTTAACCGAAGTTGCTTATATCTCGACACCTTTAAGAGAAGATGGTTTGGGGTTAATATTTTTTGGTGTGAAAGATAAAGAAACTGAGATGGGAAAAAAACAATTTTTAACATACGCATTTAAAGCTGGATTTAAACCAACAAAATGGAAACAAGGATGGGGATCTGATTGTGATGCAATTCAAGAATTATCACAACTAGGTAAAGATACTTTAACACCAGAACAAAAAAGAATATTAGATGATTATATCAAAACTAATGCAGACACAACTGCGGAATACGAACCAACGGGTAATATGGGTGAGTGGACAAAAAAACCTTACAGCGACATTATACCAGGATATAAAGGAACAGGATATGTTTGGGTTCAAACTTCTTTACAAAATGTAAATGCGAATGTGTTAGAAGACGTAGATATGGCATTATCTGGACAAGGATTTACAAGAATTGAGACGGATTTACCTTACGATTCTCCAGAAAGAAATTATCCTATATTATTGAAGGATCTAGTCATTTACTACCCGTCTTTACAAGCCGCAGCAACAAAGTCACCAAATACTAAAGTTTATCTACAAAAAGGAACTTTTCCAACACCTGATAAAGAAAGTTGTAGATCGGTTATAAAACTTTTAACCACATGTTCAAAAACAAAAGGTGGTGCCGGTGCGGAATGTTATAAAAACTTACTTAAAAATAAGTATTTGGCGTTACAGTGTCAAAATTTGAAATTTGTAGGAGGTGCGTTAGGACTAAGAGACGAATTCGACGACTTATTAACCGATGGGACTGGAAATTTTGGTTTAGGATCAATAAAAGCGGCGCTTGATAGAGGTATTACAACAAAATCATCAGAACCACAAAAAAACTATTCAATTAAAGAATCGATTGACAAAAGAGTTTCAAAAGCCTTGAACGAAGAGTTTAAAAGAATTTTTAAATATTAATATGAAAAGTATCGATAACTTGTATTTAGACTTAGTTTATGAAAAACTAAGATTGGTTGAAAATGGTTATGATCGACTATTGGTTGAGGAACAATTGTGGGACATTGGTAAGTTTATTTTAAGTAACTTTGGGACTGCAGCAACACAAACAATTAAAGGTCAGTTATTTGAATATTTGGTTGGTAAATTAGGAATACCGACTGATTCGTATATTGCTTTGGCAATCAAAAATTTATTGGCAAATGTTCCTTTTAGAAATTATTATAAATTATTAAATGATTGTGACTATTTGACTTCACAATTGGCAAAAGCATTAATCGAGGCATTTATTGATCAATGGAGAAAAAGTGCTGGTTTTGATAGTTTGATACACATTGCACTTAAAGAACTTTTGGTTGAGGCGGCAACAAAAACTGATTTATATCTTAAACTACAAAAAAAATTGGTAAATATAGTTTGTCCATTGGTTAAAGAATTTGCGGGAGGTATTGATATGACTGCATTTAAAGGGGCTGCAAACGCACCTAAAGCTTCAGACATTACCAAAAACCTTAAAGTTGATAAAGATATTATGAATAACGTTAAATCAAAAATCGGAATGGGAGACTCAAATACCCCAACAGAAAAATAATTTAAAAAAAGTTTAAAAAAATTTTGGTGTAATAGATAAAACTACTATATTTGTAGAAATAAACAAATAAAACATCTATGAAAACACCACTTTTAAAAATCTCTGTTAGTTTAGTGTCAATCGCATTATTTTTCATTTTGATCTTCTCAATGAAAAATGACGATTTACCTAATTATGATCCAGAAAAAGAATTGGCTCACTTATTGGTTAATAAAAATGACAAAACCTCAGAAAACACAAATAACGGTGGAGGAACTAATACGTCATCTGAAACTTCAGAAGAAAACTCAAAACCAAATAAAGTAAGTCATTCTCAAGAAGCGATAGAATATTTCAACACCATCGTATTTAATTCCGAGTTTACAGGTAAAAGATCAACACCAATTAAATGGACTGAAGACATGAAAATCTATGTCGATGGTTCTAAAGTGTCTAATTTAACTTCTGAATTAAAAAGAATTATTTCTGAATTAAATGACATAATCGACCCAATCGATATTAAAATTGTAAATAATAAAAGTGATGCCAATTTCTTCATCTTCTTAGGTGGGTATGAAGACTTCAAAGAAACCTATGAAGTGGTATATCCATCACGTTTGGATAATAATTGGGGTTATTTTGAAGTATACCCAAGCAACTACGGTATCATGTATGTTGATATTTATCGAGCTACAAATGTTGATGCTCAAAAACACTTACTACGTGAAGAATTAACCCAATCTCTTGGTCTTTTGAACGATTCATACAAATACCCTGAGAGTATTTTTTACCAAGGTTGGACAACAACTACAGAATATGCGCCAATTGATCGTGAATTGATTGACATGTTATACAACAATTAGTATATTTATAAAGAACGATTTGTTCTTTGAAAAACAGAGGAGTGTCAGAGCGGTCGAATGAGGCGGTCTTGAAAACCGTTGATCCTAACAGATCCGGGGGTTCGAATCCCTCCTCCTCTGCAAAATGTAAAATATGGTCCCGTAGCTCAGCTGGATAGAGCAACTGCCTTCTAAGCAGTAGGTCAATGGTTCGAATCCATTCGGGATCACAACTTTAAAAATATGGAAGAAATTTTTTATCAGTTACACGAAGAGTTCATTAACTCTGAAGATTTTAATCAATACGTAAAAGAAATGTTAGAATACGAACATACATTAATTTTACAATCTGAAAATAATAACTTATAGTTTAATAAATTATAAGATATTATAAGTCGTGTAGCTCAGATGGCTAGAGCAATCCAAATTATGGATGTGTCATTGGTTCGAATCCTTTTACGACTTATAAAAATTAAAAAGTGTTGGTGACAACACTTTTTTTATTTATATACAGTTAATACGCAATAAAAAATCTGATCATTATAGGTAACTCCATTTATGATAATCTTATTTGAAGTTTTACTACCAACACAAAGTCCGTCATATTTTGGATTTAACATTAATTCGTTATGTTTAGGAGAATTTTTCCATAACTCTAACACTTTATTTGCTCTTTCTTCATCCGTCTTCAAATCTATAAAACTACAAAGGTTTTCACCAATATATGTGTAGTTGTATTGATACAAATATGTTATTCTTTCAATGAATGTTTCAAATGTTGTTGGAAAAGAAGATGTGATTCTTTGAGAATGATCCAAAGGTAATGTTGATGTCTCTATCATATAGTTTAACATTTGATCGTTGGCCAATTTAGCTTTAGACTCATACACTAATTCAGGAATACCATTTTGTTTTCGATATAAATTAATTTTTTTAATAATAAGTTCATTTACCTTTTGACCAAAAGAAAACGAGAATATAAATAAGAATGTTATTAAAAGTATCTTCATAGTTTTTATATTATATTCAATAATATATATAAATAAAATAAGATCAAAAAATTATATTAAGTTTTTTTAATTAAATAATTTTTGTATCTTTGTATTATGAAAAACAAACTCCCATACGAAGCCACGTCAAAAGCAATCCAAGGATATTCAGAATCAGTGATTGCAAAATCAGAAAATAATGATTGTGTTGTAAGAGCGTTTGCTTCGGCATTTGATATTTCTTACGATAAAGCCCACAAATACGTTGCCGAAAAATTTGGTAGAAAACCAAAAAAAGGAACTTACGGAACTGTAAGTAAACTTGTAAGAATGGCTGACGATAGAACGACTGTAAACTACAAAAAAGTTTATCCTGTTGGTGTTAGAAAAAGTTCTACATTGATTAATTCTTTATCTTACAATGTGACGATCAAAGGAGAAACCAAACTGAGAAAAATGACCGTTGGGACTTTTATTAAACAAAACCCAAAAGGAACATTCTTTGTTTTAGTTAGACAACACGCATTTACAATCAAAGATGGTGTTGTTATTGGAAACTATGAGGATGCGGTTAAGACCAAAAAAATTATGAGATGTGCATTCGAAATCAAATAAACTATATAATATGAAAAAACTAATTTTACTATTTGGATTACTGATCCATCAGGTAACTTTTTCTCAACCTTTAATGAGAACTTATTCCACCATAGATTATGAAGGAATCGCAAAAAACAATTTTAGTAAGTTTACTTTAAAACCAAAGAACGATTATGTTTGTAGATTGGAATATAATAAGTTCCAAATATCGGTAAGTTCAAAACTTAAAAGAATACCTGCAATTGATACATTCTCAGATTTAACAATTAATGACATAATTTTTGCCGGATCCTACGATATACGAGCAAGATTTTATATTTCACCAAATGTTAAAGTTTTTCAAAGAGCGTTTATAACAGGATTGAGCGATAGTCAAATATTTCACACAACAGGAATTATAATAAATTTTTAAAAAAACACTTGTCAATTAAAATAAAACATTTATATTTGTAAAGAAATTAAAACTTTTATAAAAAACAATATATTTATAACGAAATGAAAACAACTCTCATACATATGGTCATTTGTAATCAGCCGAGCACGAAGTGGTCGTTTGGCTATAATACGCTAAAAGAGTCGAGGGTATTTTCACTTATGAGTTAAAAACGTTTAACAACATAATAAAAGGAATGTAAAACCCGAGACATAAAAATCTCGGGTTTTTTGTTTTATATTGGTCTCTTAGTTTAACTGGAAAAATACGTGTCTTGTAAACATGAGTTATCGGGTCAGTTCCGATAGGGACCTCAAAAGAAAAAGTTCTTTGACATATTGGTTTCATTATTGTTCCCTCGTCTAATGGCAGGACATGCGGTTTTGGTCCGTAGAATCGGGGTTCGAGTCCCTGGGGAACAACAATAATAAGGAGAGGTGGTAGAGTTGGTTTATTGCACCGGTCTTGAAAACCGGAGATCTTCACGGATCCGCGGGTTCGAATCCCGCCCTCTCCTCTAACTAACACAGAATGAATGATACGGGTCCTCCAAAGCCCGAAAGGAGTCAGGGTGTTAGTTTTAACTAGGTGTAGCTCAGTTGGTAGAGCGGGTGGTTTGGGACCATCAGGCCGCAGGTTCGAGCCCTGTCACTTAGACAAAGTCTTCGTAGCTCAGCTGGTTTTAGAGCACCTCACTTTTAATGAGGGGGTCACAGGTTCGAACCCTGTCGGGGACACAACAAGGGAGAGTTGAGCAATTGGTTGGCTCAGCAGACTGTAAATCTGTCGCGAAAGCCTTGGGGGTTCGAGTCCCTCCTCTCCCACGAGTGAAAGATGTCGGTTCGAATCCGTCAGTAGTTTAATCGGTAAAACAACCCTTGTAGGGTAAATGGGGGTTCGAATCCTCCCTTAGTGTAATTGGGTAACACGTTCAAGTTATTTGGATCAGTAGCTTAATGGTGAAGCACTTGACTGTTAATCAAGGGATTGTAGGTTCGAGTCCTGCCTGATCCGCAACCGCTCATGTAGCTCAATTGGTAGAGCACTTGTCTGATACACAAGAGGTAATGGGATCGTAACCCGTCATGAGCACTAATGGAAGATAAACCTTGATGGCGATAGGGTCCGCCTGCTAAGCGAGATGTGTCTTTGGGCATTTGGTTCGATTCCAATGTCTTCCGCAATATCCCGTGTGATCAGGGATCAAAGTTGGCTCATATCCGACTTTAGAGTGGTTCGATACCACTACACGGGACAACATGGTGTATGTAGCTCAGTTGGCAGAGTGCTTGATTGTGGTTCAAGAGGTCATGGGTTCGACGCCCATCATACACACAACGATAGTTCGCAACGGACAAGGCTTAGGCAAGTGAGTTGAAAATGAGTAGTAGGAGATTTAATCGTTTGAACTACAGAAAGTTTGATACAATAGATTGGTGGGATGCGAGTGGTTGACCAGAACTATTTTTTTAATTACCCTTGTAGTTTAACAGAATAAAACCTCGGATTACGGATCCGAAGTTGTGAGTTTGAATCTCACCGAGGGTTCAAAACATAAGCGTCTCTGGTGTAATGGTAGCATGATGGATTCCAAACCCATCGGTCAGGGTTCGAAACCTTGGGGGTGCGCTAAAAAGGAACTGTAGCCAAGTTGGTCAAGGCATCGGACTGAAAATCCGACCATATGAGTTCGAATCTCATCGGTTCCACAAACAATTAAAATTAGGTAATATGAACCGAGTATTTAGAAAGGTTGATGGGGATGCGGTTTCTGATATTGTAAAACACACAATAGATATTCTTCAGGAATGTCCTTATGCTGAAATACATGTTGGAACTGATTCTCAAAACCACAGAAGATCAACCGTATATGTGACGGCAATTGCCTACAGATATGGGAACAGGGGAGTTCATTACATTTATCACAAACACAAAATGAAAAAGATAAAAGATAAATGGACTCGTTTATGGAATGAAGCTGATTATTCAATCGAAGTTGCAAATTGGCTAACAAGTAAGGTAAATGTAAAAGTTGAAATTGATTTAGATTACAACTATCAAGAAAAACATTTTAGTTCAAGACTTGTTGGTCCTGCGGTAGGTTGGGTGGAATCATTAGGTTATAAGGCGAACATAAAACCTAATAACCAAATTGCAACAAGGGCGGCAGACTACCACTGTCGTTAATTGGTCGGGTGTCTGATAGGTAAAGTCTCGGTCTGCAAAACCGTAGTATGTGGGTTCGAATCCCACCCTGACCTCAAATAAGCCTCCATGGCGGAATTGGTATACGCGCGGGTCTTAGAAACCCGATCTTGCAGGTTCGAATCCTGCTGGGGGCACAAAAAAAAATAAAAAATATTTTACAAAGTATTTGGCAAATTAAAAAATGATACATATATTTGTATAACAAACAACGGGGGTGAGAAAATGTGATGGTGGACTCACCCCCACAACAAGAGAAAAAAGTTCTTTGATTTAAGGTATTGTGATTGTAAGAAAAGGGAAACTCGTAAAGTGCATTAACCTGTTGATATAAGATGGTGAAACGAGAGTGTGTATCAACTACTAATTACAAAAAAAAATATAGTCAGGTGGAATTTTGGTCCAGGTGTGGTTCGATCCCACACTTTACTGAGAAGTAAGAGCAACTAAGGGCAACACAGGTTCGAATCCTGTCCTGACTACAAAGTGTTGTTCCCTTGAGAAAGGAAAATAGAGTGGCTACAAGGTTGTTGCAACAACTAGTAAAGACTAACACAGAGGACTTCTCAACCTCATATTTGGTGTGGTAGCTCAGTAGGTAGAGCAAGGAGCCGGAAAACTCCTGTGCCGATGGTTCGATTCCATTCCCATACCACAAACATTGTGACGCAGGTGCAACGTCGGTCTCATGAGCCGAATTGGGTCGCCCCCCGTCGGAGGTTCGAGTCCTTCAGTCACAACAACATCGCGGGATGTGGAAGTTGGTTATCCGCTCGGTCTCATAAGCCGAGATCGCAGGTTCGAGTCCTGCTCCCGCAACTAAAAAGGCTGATATAGCTCAATGGTCAGAGCAGGACGCTTATATCGTCAAGGCTATGGGTTCGAGTCCCGTTATCAGCACTGGGAGTGTTAGCAGTAGAGTTCAGCTTAAGAATGGAAGTGGAGAGCACTTAAAAATGAGTCCACAAGGCATTAAGCCGTTTATTCAGTTTGAGGGCGATAAAAACTGACGTTTTTAGGAGAAAATTTTACGATAATAAAATGAACCCATGGTGTTAGTAGGATTGATCCCCTCTTCCATGTAAAAAAATGTGACGGATGATCCCAAGTTCGTCACGACTTGCGGAAGTAGCTCAATTGGTAGAGCTCCAGCCTTCCAAGCTGGTTGTTGAGAGTTCGAGTCTCTTCTTCCGCTCTAATTTGGTCCCATCGTCTATCGGTTAGGACGCCAGGTTTTCATCCTGGAAAGCGGGGTTCGATTCCCCGTGGGACTACAAAAATTGTAAGTTATGAAAAAGTTTGAAGATTTAGAATTTGATAAAATATCAGATGAACCATATATGTCAGGTGTTCGTTCTCGAATGGTCTTTGAAAATGGGTATGGTGTTAGTGTTATCTCTCATACATATTCATATGGTGGAAAAGATGGTTTGTTTGAAATTGCAGTTTTAGATAAAAAAGGTGAAATAACTTACAAGACACCTGTAACAAATGATGTGATTGGTTATTTAAATCCTGAAGAAGTTACAGAAATTATGGATCATGTGCAGAAATTGTAAAAAATTATTCTTATATTTGTATTATGACAGAGGAACAAAGAAAGGCGATAGATAATATAATGGATTGGTTTGACTTTGAAAAAGTTCATAAAACCATGAAAGCTCTTCGATGGGAATGGTTAAGTGCTGAAGAAAAGATTCCTTGTCAAGGTGAAATTAGAGAAGAAGCAAGACGGTTATTAACTCAAGCAATAGAAACCGAAATGAGTATTGGATCAGGAGGACTTCAAGTTACCTACATTCCAACTGAAGGATTTTTAAAACTTGAGTTTATAGTGTCTGAATGGGACGCTTTGATATAAAAATAGGTCCATTGGTGTAGTGGCTAACATTCATCCCTGTCACGGATGAGCCGCGAGTTCGATTCTCGCATGGACCGCTAAAATTGTTTAACTAAAAAAAAAGAAAAAATGAGTAAAGGACAAACTAAGGGACGTTACATTTGTAAAGTGGGTTTTTATGATATCTATGCAAAAGATACAATGAGAACAAGTAAAGAACGAAATTCTAAACCACAAGTTGCAAGCACGGATTACGTTATTTATCACGCAAAAAGTCTAAAAGAAAAAGGGTTTAAAACCAAAGATCTGGCGGTTGCAAGAATCAATGAATTATTAATGTCTAAAAAGTAAATATGAATAAAATATTAGGTTTATTTATCGGCACAATTGCCACAGTTATAGTTATGTTGGGTGGTTATTTTTTAACCATGTATACACAAAAAGAGATTTCTCTTGTAACAATCGGTTTGGGTATTTTAGGGTTTTTGATTGTATATCCAGCAATTGAACGTTGGGAGATTCGAATCATGAGTTTGTTAAAAAAAGATAAGAAATAGTTTTTGCTCTTATTTGACCATCAAATAATAATTTATAACATTTTTTTTAATAATATTTCGTCATATAACAAACACCAATAAATCATGATCACAACCATCATAACCGGCTTTTTAATGCCAGCAGTCATACTTTCTGTAATTATCTATTCATTCATGACCGACAAGGAGAAATCAAAGTCCCAATAGTTTTTTTCATAAAAGTTGGTAAATCCTATTTTCAATTTTTTAACTATTTATATATTAAAACAATATGAGTTGTTGTAATAGGAAATTACTGATTACCGAAGAAGAGAAGTTAAACATAATGAAATTGTATGGTCTTCTTCTTGAAGGGGAAACCGATGGAGGTGGATACGAAATTGATTTTTCGAATACATTTAAATCTGGATACCATAGTGTTAATTATATTAACAAATCTCTTTTAGCCACTGAATTAAACAATGCAAAAACTTGGTTAACAAATAAATTAAAAGAACCTGGAAATAAAGGAAAATTGGTTTACGTTGAAATTGACGCAAGTGAATCTAAAGTGCCAAATGCCGATGCGGAAAAAGGGGGTGCTATTTTACCACCTTATCAACTGTCAAATAAAAGAGCGGTATCCATCAATAATTATTTGAGTGGAATTTTTGATGGATGGGTTACGGCAAAATTAATTCCAGAAAAACCAATTTTTTCTTTTCCTCCTCCAAAAATTGGTGGTCCTAATTGGTGTCCTAATTATAGTAAAGATCCTGAATGTGAAGGCACACCAAAAAATGATAAAAATACAGATCAAAAATTTACAGAACACCAATATGTGAGAGTTAAATTTTTATTAGATGATGGAACTATTTCTGCAAAATGTTTGGAGGGATTATCTATAACCGTTGCATATAATCAAACCGCATCGTCTGCTTTTCCATGTAGAGGAAATCACAGATGTGATGAAGCAGATTTTAACGTATTATTAAACAAAGTTCCAGTTGGTTCTGTAAGTTTAAATAACGCTAATGACGGAGGTAGTAGAACAGGAACTGTAACTGTTACCCCACAACAGGCAACCTCTATTGCAAAGGCATCGAAAGATAGAAGAAAGATAGACATTTATTTACAATGTAAATTTGCCAAATGCCACTCATCAACGCCTGAAATAACAATTTCAAAAGGAGGTTTTATTTTCCCTAATTTTCCAAGATGTGTCCCATCAATTACTGATAGAGATGATTTTACATTAAAACATATTTTATCAATTGATGTTTGTGGAAATGTTACTCAAGAAAATAAAGATCAAAAAGCGGTATTACCAGATGAACAATTTATTAAAAAACCTACTGATCTTAAAGAAGGTTATTTATATTATAATGAGGACACCAAACAATTTGAATTTAGTGAAACTTCTCTTTCATCACAAGGTGATCCCGAAGATCCTAACAGCTTACACTCATGGACTGTAAGACATCCTCTATACGGTGTTAATAATGAACAAACCACAGATGCGGGTGAACATCCTGCAAAAATTTATAAAGAAGGGTGTGTTGCGACAGACAAAGCGAATTACGGAGGTTATTGTATTTGGTCAGGACCAAAGGTTGTTTATAAAACCGTAAATAGGACGGTCTATCCACCATATGGCGAAATTTCAAAAATTGAAAAATGGATGTTAGGTAAAAATTCTGGAATAGTTATGAATTTGAATTTTGATACCTATAGTAAATATAGATTAGGTTTTAGTGGTTTAGGAAAATCATCTTCATGGTATAAAGAAGACGGAACAGAACTAAAACCAAGATCAACATTTGGACAATAATTAATTACTGTTTGTTGTATCAACAACTATCATCATAACATTTTCTTTATCGGTTTTAGATAACTTTCTAAATTCTTGTCTTATTATTCGTTTTGAAATACGATCTGCCTTTCTTTTAGTGATAAAAGTACCGTCACTTAACTCATACATTTCTGCAGTTTTACAAGAAAATAAAATCACTGATAGAGACACTAAGAAGAATATTTTTTTCATTTTATTTAAAGTTTATTGACTACAAATATATACAATTTTTTTAAATGAAACAAAAATTAGATCAATTTTAAACTATTTATAGTAAAATAAACATAAAATATTTTATTATGAAATTATCTAAAGAACAATTAATGGGTATTGTTAGACATACCTTAACCTTTGTAGGTGGTATTTTAATTACAAAGGGATTAATTGACGAAACAATTCTTACCGAGATCATCGGAGGTGCTACGGCATTATCAGGGGCGATTTGGTCAATAATTGTAAAAAATAAAGCATAATTTTTTTTAGCCCATCTTTGGTGGGCTTTTTTCATTTTAGAATATTTATTGGATATGGATAATTTCTCAACAGTTTTGGTGGCCTTTATAAGTGGTGTTTTAGGTCCCATCAGTATCATGATAATTAAATATTATTTAGATCAAAGAAAGAAAAATAAACCTGATATGGTGATGGATACATTGAGGGTTAGTGAATTGATAAATTCAAAAATCGAACACATTAAAGAAGAATTTGATGCCGATAGAGTTTGGGTTTCTCAATTTCATAATGGAGGTAATTTCTACCCTACAGGAAAATCAATGGCAAAGTTTTCGATCATGTATGAAACCGTAGGTCAATACGGAACATCGGTCCAATCTAATTTTAAAAACATTCCTGTTAATTTATTTTCTAAATCTATTAATGAACTTTTAAATAACGAATCAATTGAAATATCGGATTTCACAGATGAAAAAATACCAACTTTTGGGTTGAAATATATTGCCGAAGAAACAGGATGTAAGTCTTCATACTTATTCGCAATTAAAACAATTGAAGAAAAATTCATTGGTGTTTTATCTGTAGATTACGTTAAAGAACCAAGAGAGTTAGATATCGAGGAAATCACACATTTACAAGTTCATGCATCCTCTATTGGTGGTGTTTTAATGAGTTATTTGAATAAGTAAATAATATTTCATATCTTTACGGTATGAATATTTTCTTTTTAGATTTTGATACGAACAAATGTGCTGAGTATCATTGTGATAAGCACGTAGTAAAAATGATCCTTGAAACGGCACAACTTCTGTGTGGAGTTCACCATATGGCCCCCCAAGTTACCCCCCAAGTTACCCCCCAAGTTCCCTATAAGTTATCACATAAAAATCATCCTTGTGCCATATGGGTTCGTGAGTCATTATCTAATTATCTTTATTTATGTGATCTTGGTTTGGAGTTGTGTAAAGAATATACGTATCGTTATGGAAAACGTCATAAATCTCAAGATGTTATTGAGTGGTGTATCACAAATTTACCGAATATCTGTGACAAAGACTTCACCACACCTCCTAAGGCGATGCCTGACGAATATAAAGTCAATGATGTTATAGAATCTTATAGAAATTATTATCGTGGAGCAAAGAAAGATTTTGCTAAATGGAAAAATAGAGAGATCCCCGAATGGTTTTTATAAAACAGAAGTATTTATTAATATGAAAGTTTCAAAATCTGCTTGTAGTTCATCAAACCCTTGTTCTGGATATGGTAGTGATGTTAGTGGTTGTTTAGGTAGTTCAAATTTAAAATCAATAGGTATTGGTAATAATGTGTTGGCTAAAGAAGCTGCCGATGCATTCATTAAAATGACTGATGACATGCCAAGTAATTTAAAAAGTAAGATCTCAATGGGAGGTGCATACAGACCTCTTAATATCCAATGTAATATTTTTGATTGGGGTAAATATGAATCAACAGGAAAAAGAGTTAAAAAAGGAACTTCATCGACACCTGCGGCATATCCAGGAACATCTAATCATGGATGGGGTAGAGCAATCGACATATCACCGTCAGATGTTCAAAATTGGATTAGAGAAAATGGAACAAAATACGGTTGGTGTTGGGGTGAAGCAAAATCAGAACCTTGGCATTTTACATTTTGTGGACCAGGATCAAATAGAGATAAAAATTGTGATAGTTTTTGTAAAGGAAAAATGACCGTAGATACTTCTTCCGACAAAAAAGAAACATCTACAGAGAAAGAAGAAAAATCTACAGATAAAAAAGATACGTCTACTGATGGTAAAGATAAAAAAAAGAAATTCGATCCATTTTTTTCTTCTTTGGATGCAATTGTTGCTCTTGGTAAAGGAGATGTAAAAGGGTTGGAAGATTATGTTAGTAGTAGTGCTGATATGATTGGTTTATCCGAAGACGTAGATAGAATAAAAGATATTATGAAAAAAATACTTTAAATATTTGACTAATATTTATATTTAACTTATCATTTCACTTGTAATTAATTAAATAATATGAGTGAAGAATTAACCCAAGAAAATGAACCGAAAGTAATTGAGATGTATTCTTACATTGCAAACGGAAAACAACTATGGACATCTAATCTATCATTTGCACAAATCAGAGCTGATTTTTATGGAACAAATGATGTTTATGTTGAAAAAGTTGAAGTGAAAAACTTGACAAATTAAAATTAAGTTTTTATATTTGTAAAACAATTGAGGGAAACCTTAAAAAAAAAGTAAAAGAAAAATTTGACTAATTAAAAAATTCTTCTTAACTTTGTAAAACAAATCAGGAAACGTCCTGAATCGTTCTTTGAAAAAATAGATTATCCAATCAGGAAAAGTTTTGTCAGATTAATTGACGTGTAATTGAAACGAATGTTTCATCTTGGAATGATAAAGATATTGGGCAGTATATGGTCCATTAAAATAAACCATGAAAGTGGGATAAAGTGAATTATTTGTGTTAGATAGTTTGCGGCTTCTTCGGGAGCTCGAGTATACAAGCGGGATACCGTTTAACCTTTAGTATCGAGGGCAACGCTGTAGAGAAAGTGGTTAGATGATTTGGCGATGTGGGTCGTCAAATTGAGGTGGGAACACCAATAGGAATAACTCGTAGGAATTTTGCAAAACAAAGTGTTCCAACACTTTCATTGCGAGTTCCAATATTAGAGGATACTTAAAACCGAAAGGTATGATAACAAACGGGTGGTGCCGACATTATCCTTGATGAACTCCTACCAAGGGGTTAATCTCGAAGTAGTCTTAAAGTATGGAAATGGGGACATTTCAGAGAGTAGTTGAGTATTTCGTTGTTCAAAAGATAACGAAGCCCGTGACGGACCACTACTTTCACAATCCACGACACAAAACTTATGGAAGTTGTTATTTTCCAAAAAATAATTATTACATTAAGGAAAAGTGTCCGTCAGGTTTGAATGAAAGGTGACTACATAGTAATGAGCAGTTCATTGCACACAAAGATCCCAAGTCGATGTGTAATTTTTCGAAAAACCTTTAATCCCGCAAGGACGAACTGGGGAGGCATCCTCGGAAAGAGTTAAAGTAGAATGAGAGTAGTTCAGACCTCAAGGAGTGGTATACCTAAAAGACCGTCACTGAGAAATACTTCTCAAAAGGAAGTGGATAGGAGTAGAAACAATAATGACTCTAAAGGTTCTCACAAATAGGTGTAATCTCAACCTTTTATTTCTTTTATAGAATGGAGCTAAAACCGGTAAAAATATTAGGGACGATGTGAATCGATCCCTTTTTTTGTTTTTACTGATTGGTAAATAAGATCAATAAAGTTTAACATTTCATCATGTGTCATTGAATTTTTTGCATGGTTACATGCGGTGCTTATAAATTGTATGTTTCCTTTCACATACCCTAAATTACTATTGATCCTATCTAAAGAGGCGGTATTGATGTTATTACCATTTTCATTTGGTTGAACTAATTTAACACCACTATAAACACAAATGCCACTTTGTATTTCCCATTGATCTAAAAGATCTTGTAAATCAATGTTATACTCATGATGTCTTTTTTTTAGTCTTCTGAAATGCTCTCTAAGTCCTGTAAATTGATCTCTACGGTTGTTTCTTTGTGGTTCTAAGTATTTAATATTTTCATTAACATATTGTTTTAAGTGGTTGTGATTATCAATACCACAACATTTTCTTGAGCAATAGTTTTTTCTACCAATTTTTTCGTTTCTAACTATTTCAGACTTATCTTTCAAAAACTCAATACCACAAGATGGGTTAGAACATATTGTTAATTCTTTTTTTCTTTGTCTCATATTCTTTTATTTATAAATAGTCCGTATCCACAAAAAAAACCAAGTATCCACAAAAAAATAAACAAAAAAAATCCCACCATAATTAAATAGTGGGATCAATTGGTGGACCTAGAGGGCTCCGACTCCCTCGTCCGGCTCGTCTTGTCTAAAAGACAACTACATGTTTAGATCAAGGTTTTTCATACCTTCCGAAATATTTGGTTCCTATTTTTACATTGTTACCAAAAACTGTGTCGAGTTCACTTTGTTACGGTAGCCCTCTGAACGAGACCGTTGTTTCCTTTTAGAGTGAAAACCAACTCATCTACGACTTCTGTTGCTAGGTTATCTGTCTGACCGACCCCCCGTTTCCGTATCTAATTAAGCTACAGTAACTTCAGAACCTCTTACTAATCCAAGAGTTTCCATTTTGTTTAGCACATTGCCAGTTGTGTTTTGAATCAGTTTTTAACGAGATTAATTCAGTCCCGACATGCTTCTTTTATTCAACCAACGCCCGTCAAATCCAATATAGGCCCATATATCTTAAATGACTATTTTCAAAGAACTATAATACAAATATAATACAAAGATTTCACTTTGACAATATATTTATAAATATATGAAAAAAAGACTTCTTATAGAAAATGATGTTTCAGAAATGACGGATTTTCAAAAAATCCTTCTTTTAAATAAAAGAAAGTTGTCTTCTGATGATGTTGAATTTGAAAGTGATAATTACGAAGACTTGAAACTAAATCATGTTCAGATTAAACCTGATGGTCTATTATTTGATTTTGATGATTTAGAACAGTTTTTAAAGTTTTTTCATTATCCTACATTTGAAGAAGGAACTGACGGTGAGTGGGATGCGACTAATTATGATCGTATGTATTATGGTCAATATGATTTTTATAGTGAGTGTCAAGATCGAGCATACGACGATTGGAGTGAAGGATATACTTTAGGATATCTTTGTAGTGAAGCAAAAATCAGATTAAGAGAATTACTTAAAATAATTGCACCTAACCTTGTTGATAATATTAAAGAAGACGGTAGTAGAATTGATGATGAAAGTCAAATAACTTCAGTATTGGACAAATACTTTCAACATATTGGAGATGAAATGGATGATATTATATGTTCTGCTAAATCGAATGGAACTGAAGCGGGAGTTAAAGAAGCGATTGAAAAAGAATATTGTAATACACTTAGTGAATATGGTGTTGAAAAATGGGGTAAGTGGTGTTTTGGATTATACTTTATAAGTTGGGGTAATCTGGTTCAGTTATTTGTTGAAGATGGTGAATTTGATGTAAACGCTCTTGATGTATTAATTCAAAAAATCGATAAAAAATTTAGACACGGTCTTCCTGAATATTACGAAATGGAATACTATGTTATGGACAATGAAGTATTTGAATCTGAGTCTTGTGAAAAATTGGTTAATTTAATTGATGAGTATATAGAAAGAGCCCAAGAAGAATTTTCTTCTGAATATATTAAAATTATTAATAAACTCTCATCTTTGGATTTATTATATAGAAGAGAAATTCCAGGTCAAAAAAATTTATTTATAAAAGTGGATTCAGTTGATCCTGAAACATTAAAGGTAAAGTATCTTATTGGGTCAGGAGGTTATTTTGGTGATCGTAAATATGGTTTGGCAACTGCTGATGAGGTAATTGCAATGGCAACTCAGCCAGGTTTATTCAACCCAACTGAGTTTAGAATCGATCCAGGTCAATTAAGACGATAACGCTCTTTTAGAATCTTGTATAATTTTAAACCATCTTCATCATCAATATAAAAGTGGTTTTCATCGTATATGTCGGCGATTATGAACCCATCTTTTTCTTCAATCACATCAATAGATGTTAGTTGGTGAACCTCATCGTAAAATGGGCTTTCATCAACATCATCAAAATTATATAAAGATTTAACAGGTTTTGGTTCATCGTATTTGAATTCGTATTTTTTCAAACCAAGATCTTTAACCATGTTTTTTCCAGCTTCGATTGCTCTTTTAACATCATCTATACATACAAATTCATTTGCTGTGTGCATATTATAATAACCACATGACATATTGATACAAGATAGGTCAGATAGTTGTTTAATCATCATAATATCGGTATATGGGTGAGACTGAACCAACATCTCGTTATTAAACCCTTTTGTGATTGATCGAATTGCGGTATTGAAGAACTCTCCTTCTTTATCAAATAAAGTGGTTCCCATGCAAGCCTGTGAAATTAAATGATCACCAGGTGCGTCATATTGGACGCAATAACCAACATCTTTTAAAAACTCTTTATCTACCAATTTTGATCCGTGGCAACCTGTTTCTTCTGAAACGAAAAACGCAACTTTAACTTTATCTAATTGAGAAAGAAGTTCCAAACAAATATAAATTCCACATTTGTCATCACCACCAATTCCTGTTGGGTTATCGTCTTTATCATATGCCTTTAAACATAATACTTGATCTCTTCCAAAATCTTTTCCAAATGTAAATGGACGAATAAGATATTCTTCTTTAACAATTATTTCATCAACCAGTTCGTGAACCGTGTCGGTGTGAGAAATAAACATTGGGTAAAATTCACCTTCATCCAACGTTCCTTTAGTTGCATATATGTTAAGGTTTCCGTCACAGATTAAAGTAACTCCTTCCATATCACCAATGGTAGAAATTAAATACTCCACCATTTTAATTTCCTCATAAGTCTTGGTTGGGACAGATAAGAGTTCTTTAAATTTATTTAGATTCATTTTGAATTGTTTTTACAAATATAGATTTATTTTTTAACAATACAAAGTATTTATTATGTAAAATATAAAGACATGAATAGAAGTTATAGTAAAATTAGACACATCCAAGAAGCAAACTTGATGTTAGAAAGTAGAAGAATGGGAGAAAAATCAAAACATTTGTTGATGGAAGACTCTATGAGAAACCTATTACCTTTAACAATTTATTTACCAACAAAAAAAGATCCGAAAACAGGTAAAGTTACGATGTTAAGTGTTGGAACGGCAAAATATCTTGTAACCGCCACTAAATCTCCTGACGACACCACAGGTAAAAGTTTTACAACTGATGATTATACAGGAATAAACAAAATTTTTATCAATAGTATTTCCGCAACTCAAGTTAGAAGTAAAAAAGACACATCAACAGGAAATATTTCAGGCACATTTACCGTGACCGAACCTATCTATACGTATTTAAAAGATTTTGTAGGAAAAGGAGTTCAAAATAGTCAAGACGTATATGGTAGTGTTACCTTAACTTCAGGAGGTAGTGAAGTTAAATACGCCACTTGGTCTGTTACCACATATGATGCAACACCAACTCAAAATCCAAAATAGTTAAATTAAAAACCCCACCTGAAAAGATGGGGTTTTGTTTTATAAAGATTTGAGAATATTAAACTTTGTCATTTTTTTAACGGTGGTCATTTGTTCTGTATTCCAATACCACAAAACATTATCACCATCATTTCCAATATTAACAATTAAACCGTAATCAAATCCTTCTTCTAATATTTTTACTACAAAAAGTCCATCACCAGCACGAACTACGTCAACAGGTAAAACACTTAAAAATTCTCCATCAACAAAGTAAGAAGATGTGTTTTCATTTAAATCAATGACATATGTTGTTTTTGTGACCTCAAGATCATTAACCACATCAGGATTCATAATTACAGAATCCAAAGTTGTGTTTCTATAAGAAACAAGTTCCTGTCTTTCAAAAATTTCAATTACTATTTTTTGACTAAAACTCAAAAAACTTAAAAAAAGAACCAAAGATAAAAGAAGTGTTTTCATTACTTGTATGTTTATTTATTTCTACAAATATACACGACAAAATTTAATTTATCAAATTTATTCTTTCTTTTTTCTTGTTCTTTTAACTTTTTCTTCTTTATTAGAAATTATAACATCATCATTTTCGACTTTCAAAATATATTCTTTGTTTTCTTCAATTTCCATCATTAAGATTTTTTCGGAAATTAAATCTTCAATTTTATTTTGAATTGCTCTTTTGATAGGTCTTGCACCAAAAGTTTCGTCAAAACCAACTTTAGATAGATAATCAACCAAATCTTGTTCATAAGAAAAATAGTATTTTTTCTCTGAAACTCTTTTTAATAATTTGTCAATCTCTAACTTGGTAATAACGTCAATGTGTGGTTTTTCTAAAGAGTTAAAAATTACAACATCATCAATTCTATTTAAAAACTCAGGTGAGAAAAACTTTTTCATTTCTTTCTTCAATACATCTTGTTTTTCTTCTTCTTTAACAACATCACTTTTTTGAGGTTGGAATCCCATACCAGTTCCAAAGTCTTGTAATTTTTTAACTCCAATGTTGGAAGTCATAATAATCAAACAATTTTTGAAGTTAATTTTACGACCTAATGAATCTGTAATGTGGCCATCATCTAACAACTGAAGAAGTGTTGAGAAAATGTCTTTGTGAGCTTTCTCGATCTCATCAAACAATACAACAGAATAAGGTTTGTTTTTAACTTGTTCAGTTAATTGACCACCTTCATCATGACCAACATATCCTGGAGGTGATCCAATCAAACGAGAAATGGTATGTTTCTCTTGATATTCACTCATATCTACACGAATCATATTGTCTTCACTACCAAAGATTTCTTTCGCCAATTGTTTTGCCAAATACGTTTTACCAACACCCGTAGATCCCAAGAAAATAAATGAACCGATTGGTTTATTTGGATCTTTGATTCCAATTCTATTTCTTCTAATTGCTTTTGAAATTTTATTCACCGCTTCTTCTTGACCAATAACCTTTGAATTTAAACTTTCATTTAAATTAATTAATGAATTTCTTTCGTCCAAATTAATATTGGAAATTGGAATTTTGGTCATGTTGGAAACCACCTCATAAATTAAATCTTCAGGAATACTTCTTTTACTATTCAATAAACTTTCTTCGAATTTCTTTTTTTCTAAATCCAACTTTGATAAAACATTACGTTCTCTATCTCTTAACTCGGCAGCCAACTCATATTTTTGTTGTTTAATAACATTCATTTTTTCTTGTTTGATGGCGTTTGCTTCGTCCTTTAATTTTTCGATTTCTTCAGGTAATTTGATGTCAATTTGCATTCTTGATCCAACCTCATCCAAAATATCAAATGCTTTATCAGGAAACTCACGATCTGTAATATATCGATCAGCCAACTCAACAAATGTCCAAAGAGTTTTATCATCATAAGTCACTTTGTGGTGATCTTCATATTTTGATTTACTCATCTTTAAAATTTCAAATGTTTCTTCTTTTGAAGATGGATCAACAATAACCTTTTGAAATCTTCGATCTAACGCACCGTCTTTTTCAAAGTGTTTTCTATATTCATCCAAAGTTGTTGCTCCAACACATTGAATATCTCCTCTTGATAAAGCTGGTTTTAAAATGTTTGACGCATCTAAAGAACCTGAACTATTTCCTGCACCAACCATAGTGTGAATTTCATCAATAAATAAAATGATGTTTGGGGTTGCTTGTAACTCTTCGATAATAACTTTCATTCGTTCTTCGAATTGACCTCTATATTTTGTTCCTGCGACTAATGAATTTAAATCTAAAGATACAATTCTTTTATCCATTAAATTTTTTGGACATTCACCGTTGTGAATCATCATTGCAAGACCCTCCACAATTGCTGTCTTTCCTGCACCTGGTTCACCAATAATAATTGGGTTATTTTTCTTTCTTCGAGATAAAATCTGAGCGATTCTAAAAATTTCTTTTTGTCTTCCAATTACAGGATCTAATTTCCCGTCTTGTGCTAACTTATTTAAGTCTTTACTAAAATTATCTAATACAGGAGTCCCGCTATCAGATTTCTTTTTTGATTTGTCATTTCCTTCGTCCATAAATTCTAACATAACTTTTTTTGATAAATAATAATATTAATAAAATAAAAAGTCCAATATTGTCTTTATGTCAGTTTGATTTATAAAAAATTTGTGTTTTACTGACAATTTGTCATATAATATTAATTGGTATAATTTTTCATATAAGAAAAACCAAAATAAACCTATAAAATAATAAAAAATGTTTAATTGGAACGAATTTGATAAATTATTTAATGAATTTTTTTCTTCATCATTTGATGATAAAAACTGGACTAAAAATACTTATAGGTCACCAGATGGTTTGTATTCTATGTCTTATATGACAAGAAATTTTAATAACTCAAATCCGTCAGATGAATTATATGTATTGAAAGAAAAATTAAACTTGGCAATTAAAGAAGAAAATTTTGAGGAAGCTGTAAATTTAAGAGATGAAATTAAAAAGTTAGAAAAGAACAAAGAAGAGTTATCAAAGTTAAAAATTAAGTTGGACGAATGTATTCGAAACCAAGACTTTGAAAAGGCGATAGAATATCGAGACAAAATAAAATCTCTTAAATAACAAAATCCACCTTTATGGTGGATTTTTTTTTAACCATATTTATTTTTAAATAAAAAAGATTATGGCAATAACAAGTGAAATAATTAGCGGAACTACAATTTTAAACGAAGTTCAATCATCAAATATTGTGAGAACACAATACGATACATTAACCAAAAAAATGATCGCAGAGTTTAAGAATGGGGTAAAATATGAATATAGTGATGTCCCACATCAAATTTACACTCAATTTAGAATGGCGGAATCACAAGGGAATTTTTTCAACAAAAACATTTCTAAAGCCCACACATATAAGAAACTATAATTAGAAAGTATTTATCTATATGGATACTTCAGATATTTTAAAAAGTTTCGAATCTCAAGATGAACTAAACCCAAAGATTTGGTATCTACCAAATGAAAAATACATGGGTGATCCTGAAGGTCAAAAAATGAAAATGAGACCTGAAGTTAGAGAAAAACTTTTGGAAACAGCAAATATCTTCATTGACTTTTTAGGTGTTGACGTAATAGTCACAGATATTATTATGATCGGTTCTTTAGTTAATTATAACTGGTCAAAATTTTCTGATATTGATTTACACATCGTGGTTAACTTTAATCAATTCCCTGAAAATAGTAGGGATTTATACCTTGAATTTTTTGATTTGAAAAAAGTAATCTTTAATCAAAGACACAATATTAAAATGTTTGGGTATGATGTTGAATGTTTTGTCCAAAGAGAAGACGAGACAACTTTTAGTAGTGGTATTTATTCTATTCTTTATGATATGTGGATGAATGAACCTAAAAAAACAAGTAAAGAAACTCTTGATAAAGAACTAATAAAAGAAAGGGCTAAACAATGGATGAGAATTATTGATGGTGTTGTTGATAACATCGAAGATGAGGATCCTGAAGAAATTAAAAGTATTGTAAAAAAATACAAAGAAAAATTAAAAAACTTCAGAAACTGTGGTTTAGAGAAAGGTGGTGAAATGTCGATAGAAAATTTGGTATTCAAATTACTAAGAAGAAACGGATATGTTGAAAAATTGTATGAATTACCGACCGAAATTATCGATAAAAAACTATCCATGAAACAATAAAAAAACATTAATTGAAATAATTATATTTATCGGTATATTTATTAAGAAAAAATAACTCACATTAAATAAATAAAATATGGCAGGATTTAGACCTATCGGAAGTGAGAAACTTCAAGGAATGGATAAAATTAGACGAATAATGGAAATTGCTCGTTATAATGAAAATATTCCACAAAACGTTAATGAAACACAATCAAGCGAATATAAAATTGGTTTGGCCGATGGTAATACCTATGAAATCGTTAAAGAAAGACAAGGTTATATTGTTAAAAAAACACTTAACGAATCTGAAACGGAGTATATCGAGCCGATGAAACAAAGAAAATATTATTCTTCATATTCTCAGGCATTAAAAAGATTGAATTTGATGACAAAAGAAATCAACACTCTTTTTGAAAATGAGGAAGGAACTCCACTTTTAGGGGAGCAAAAAAAAAAGTTCATACTAAAAAGTAAGAAACCTAAAACTGAAGAACCTGCGGCGGCAACACCTGAACCGGCACCAGCACCCGCACCTGAACCAGCACCCGCACCTGAACCAGCACCCGCAGAAGCACCTATGCCTGATATGGGTGAAACACCGGCTCCTGATATGGGAGGTGCTCCTATAGAAGAACCACCAATGCCAGAAATGGGTGGTGGTGCTATGGAAGAACCACCAATGCCGGATATGGGGGGTGAAGAAGAAATGCCACCAATGCCAGAAATGGGATCTGAAGAGGAAGAAGTTGACATTGATGTAGAAAAAAAACCAAAAGAAAAGAAAGTTTCGGATTTAAAAAGAATTCAAATTCTTACTGGAAAATTAGCTCAAAAAATTAGATCTTACGAAGAAGAAAAAGAATTAGATCCAAAAGATATTAAATACATTATTAACTCTATTTTATCGGCAATTGATGTTGATGTTTTAGATGAAGATGATATCGAACAAATTATCAATAAATTAGAAGGTGTTGAAGACGAAGAAGGTGGTAGTGAAGAAGAGGAAGTGTCTTTTGAAGAAAAATCTGACGAAGATGAAGTTGCTCCTGAACCACCACAAGAACCTGAAATGGCCGAAGGATATGATGATTTTAGCACCGCATTCAAAGACTATATGGGAGGTGCTTTGGCATCAGGTATGTCAAAAAAATTAAGACATGAAGAAGAAGATTTTGATATGGATGATGAATACCATAGAGAAAGAAGAAAAGGTAGAAAACACTATCCTAATGTTGATAGATTTGAACATGGAACTTTTAGTGAATCGGCGGTAGATAGAGTATTATCAAAATATTTTATAAACGAAGAAACTCAAATTAACAGATACGAAGAATCTAAAACAAAAAAAACCAACTTAAATTACAATCAAAATAAACAAAATGTTATTAGATTGTCTGAATCATCAAATCAATTGGATGTGGCTTTAGAATATATTAAAGAAAACCCAAGAACAAAATTAATGGGTTTATCAACAAGAGGAAATTTAATTTTTAAAGAAGGTATTAACGAAACTAAAATTACTAAAAGTGGTGAGATCATATGAATCGATTGATTTATATTAACGGATTGGGACCTAACTATAAAGGTGATAACATTTATGAATTTATTTTTTCAGATACTTTAGAAGTATTTGGTGAAAATTGGGAATCAAAACCAGCCAATGGTTATCCATCGCCACCTGATTTAGAATATATTAAAAAGGTGGGAACATTAATTAACGAAGAGGTGAGTTTTGACTTGGTTCAAAATTCAGATGTGTTTTCTTTAATTGATTCTATGGATGGAGTTATTGCGATGGGTTGGGAGGTTGAAACCGATAACATTGATTTCTCGTTAGTAAAACGTTTAGTTTTTCATTTTGGGGAATCTGAAGAAGAAGTAAAAAACAAACTATATGAAAGAGATATAGTATTAGAATTTGAAAAAAAAGTAGTTTATGAAAACTAAAAAAAATATTTTATTTTTAATTGAGAATGGTTTGTCTTCAAATACAATTAGTTCATTGTCCAACAATCAATTTAGACTATTAGTCGAAAAATTTAAAAAATATAAAAAAGAAGAATCAAAGGAGGAGTGGCAAAAAAATGTAAGCCAAGAAGTTACATACACCGCACCAGTTTCAGATGCTGCAAAAGGTTTGGCGGTTCCTCCCTCAACAGATCCTAAAAAAAGAACTATGGTTTCTATTGAAGGTGGTAATTTAAAAGTGACACAGGCAGAAAGTGAAATGACTGAAGATGCTGATGTTGACACTTTGTTAAACCCTGATGAATTTGGTGGTAATGAACCTGTGAATTATAAAAACCCTGAAGATTATGGAACCGATAATAGTGTTGATCCGGATGGGTCTTTAGATGGTATGCCACAAACGGAAGGTGAAATTAAAGAAAAATTCGAATCTAAAGCACAACAAGGTTTATTTTGGGCTCGTTGTAATAAGTGTTCTTCTAAAAACTGTAAATGGTGTAAAATGGCAAAAGAGTTTTCAGACTCTACATCAGAAAAACAATACAAAAAAATGCCAGAAAAAAAACACCCCGAAAAAACTGTGAAATACAAAAAAAAGGAAACTAAAGAAAATTTACAAAAATTTTTAGAAGAAAAAATTTCCCAAATTGTAGATGAAAACATAGACGCAAAAATGTCAAAAAAAGATTTAATCGAAACATTAAAGAAAAAATCTAAGTCTATGATAATTCGTAGACCAAAAAAAATGACTATGTTTTCAGATGAGGCTCCTATGGAATTACCAATCGGAAAATTATATTCAATAGGGAAAACATCAAAATAATAATAAAAAACCCAAATTGATATTTATAATAAATGGGTTTATCTAAAGAACAAGTTTTAATTGAATATGCTAAGTGTATGAGTGATACTCCATACGCACTTAGAACGTATTTACAAACATACGATAATACGGTGTCTAAATACGTGCCGTTAGAATTGTTTCCTGATCAAATTTCTCTTTTAAAAGATTATGAAGATTACGAAGAAAATATCGCATTAAAATATAGACAGGCTGGAGTTTCTACCGTAACAGCGGCTTGGATTTCAAAAAGATTAGTTTTTGCTAAAAAAACTCAACCTGAAAAAATTCTAATAATTGCCAACAAACTTGATACATCAATGGAGATGGCAAATAAGATTAGAGCCTTTGTTGATCAATGGCCTGGTTGGGTTGGTGCTGGATTTGCAGCAGAAAAAAACTCACAGAGACACTACAAATTAAATAATGGATCTGAGGTTAAGGCGGTTGCAACATCAAAAGATGCACTTCGTGGATTTACCCCCACGATTCTTGTATTTGATGAGGCGGCGTTTATCGAGGCCGATAGTGATTTCTGGGCTGCTTGTATGGCGTCCTTATCCACAGGGGGTAAGGTAATTGTAGTTTCTACACCAAACGGATACGATCCAATTTATTATGAAATATACGATCAGTCATTAAAAGGGATGAATAACTTTAAAATCTCTGAAATGTATTGGTATAGAGATCCAAGATACGCAAAAGATCTTTATTTAGTCCCAACTGACGATTTAATTCATTATTTACTTAATATTGATGATTTTGACACTTCAAAAAATATATCTTTCGCACATGTAGATCCATATAGTAGAGATTATCAAGAGTTACAACATTTCTTTAATCAGGGATACAAACCATGCTCATCTTGGTATGAAAAAATGGTTAAAAAACTTAAATATGATAAAAGAAAAATTAACCAAGAGTTAAATTGTGAATTTTTAGGTTCAGGTGACAACGTATTTGATAATAAACAATTAGAAGATATTAAAAATAATTCATTACAAGATCCTCCATCTAAATTAATGGGTAACTCTCTTTGGATATGGAAAGAACCTATTGAGGGTCATAAATACATTATGGGTGTCGATGTATCAAGAGGAGATAGTGAAGACTTTTCATCGATTCAGATTATCGATTTTGATGAAAGAGAACAAGTGTTAGAATATGTTGGAAAAATACCACCCGATACTTTGGCGGAAGTTGCTTATAAGTGGGGAATGATGTATAATGCATTTGTTGTTGTCGATATCACCGGTGGTATGGGAATTACTACGGTTAGAAAAATGCAAGAACTTGGTTATAAAAGTTTATATGTTGATGGTGTTGACGCATTTAATCCGTGGTCAACAAACAAAGGATCGGTTGAAAAAATACCAGGATTAAACTTTAATAATAAAAGAGTTCAAATTATTGCGGCATTTGAGGAGGCCGTTAGACATAAATTTAAATTAAAAAGTGTTCGTTTATATAACGAAATGAATACTTTTGTATATATTAATGGAAGACCTGATCATCAAAAAGGACAACATGACGATTTGATTATGGGAATTTCTATGGCAATCTATATTGCCGAAGCATCTTTTTCAAAGTTGGAAAAAGCAACCGAACAAGCGAAATCTATGATTGACTCTTGGGCTGTAGTTAATAACGAATCTGTGGGAAAAGAAGCACACTTTAATCCTACAATCCCTAATGATAATATGTTAAGGGAAAGGGCAGGATTACAAAATAACGGTCCAACCAGAAATGATTATCAAACATATGGTTGGTTATTTGGAGGATTAATCAAATAACGATGGGTTTAGATTTTAGAAAAAGGTCAGGAAGAATTGCAAATGGTTCGAGATTAATTGTCGAAGGTCAACAAACTATTGGTCAAAAAGTTTTTCCAAATACCTTTTCTATGAAAAGTAGACCTGCAGAGCCTACTATTGATTCAATTCCCGCATCACCAACCCCAACTCCAAGTGTAACCCCAACAATAACACCATCAGTAACACCAACAGTAACACCAACAATAACACCAACAATAACACCAACCAATACTGGAACCCCAACTCCTACACCTACACCAAGTTCTACATCTACACCGGAGTTATTAGATGCAATTATTGTAGGTGTCAATACCTACATATCTGTTAATACAAATGAATACTTAATGTATTAGTTGTGCCATAATTAACTATTGAAATATTTATTTCTATAGTTAAATTATTAATATGGAAAATAATAATCAAAATCTGACGGTTTGGCAAAGGTTATCCAAGACATTTGGGCCCGATTCAACATTAGGTCAAGGACAACCAGATTACAAGTTAGATAAAAAAGAACTTTTAAAAACTCAAGACAAGGCCGAATACGAAAGAGCCAAGTTACAAAATCAACAATCGTTATATCTTAGCACCAATTGGGCTAAAGTTGAGAATAATCTATATACACAGGCGGTTTATTATGAACCAACAAGATTGGCCGCGTTTTATGATTATGAATCTATGGAATATACTCCTGAGATCTCAACGGCTTTGGACATCTACGCTGAGGAATCAACAACTCCTGATGCCAATGGTTATATATTACAGGTTTATTCAGAGTCAAAAAGAATTAAAAGTATATTAGTTGATTTATTTGTTAATGTATTAGATATTAATACCAACTTACCAATGTGGATTAGAAACATGTGTAAGTATGGTGATAATTTTGTTTATTTAAAATTAGACCACGAAAAAGGAGTTACTGGTTGTTTACAACTACCAAATATTGAAATTGAAAGACTTGAAAGGGGTGTTGATTCTAAAACTTATAGTGCGACTATCAACATCAATAGAAAAGCTTTAAAGTTTGCATGGAAAGCAAGAGATGCAGAATTCAACACTTGGGAGGTTGCACACTTTAGATTATTGGGTGATGATAGAAAACTTCCTTATGGAACCTCAATGTTAGAAAAAGCTCGTCGTATTTGGAAACAATTAGTTTTGGCTGAAGATGCGATGTTAATCTATAGAACATCAAGAGCCCCTGAAAGAAGGGTATTTAAAGTATTTGTTGGAAACATGGATGACAAAGATGTTGAAGCTTACGTTCAAAGGGTTGCCAACAAATTCAAAAGAGATCAAGTTGTTGATAGAAAAACAGGAAATGTTGATTTAAGATTTAATCAAATGGCCGTGGATCAAGATTACTTTATTCCTGTTCGTGATGCCACACAGGGTAGTCCTATTGATACTTTACCTGGTGGAACAAATTTATCTGAAATTGCGGATATTGAATATATCCAAAAGAAACTTGTTACAGCACTTCGTATTCCTAAAGCATATTTAGGATTTGAAGAACCTGTAGGTGATGGTAAAAACTTGTCATTATTAGATATTCGTTTTGCAAGAACAATCAATAGAATTCAAAAATCAGCATTGGCTGAGTTAAATAAAATTGCAATTATTCACTTATTTTTGATGGGGTTTGAAGACGAGTTGTCAAACTTTACTTTACAACTTACAAATCCTTCTAAACAAGCAGATCTTTTAATGATTGATGTTTGGAAAGAAAAAGTTACTCTGTATAAAGATATGGTTGGTGAAATTGCCAAATCAATTCAACCAACATCTGCAACATGGGCTAAAAAACATATCTTTGGGTTCTCTGATGATGAAATCAAATTGGAACTTCAACAAATTAGAATGGAAAGAGCGGTTTCTGCTGAGTTAGATAATACTGCAACAATCATTACAAGCACAGGAATATTTAACACCGTAGATAAGTTATATAAACCTGTTACAGGATCTACCGCAGGTGCAGGGGCACCTCCAGCAGAAGGAGGATCACCGGCAGAAGGAGGAGCACCACCTCCACCTCCAGGACCTGAAGCGGGTGGAGCACCACCAATTCCTGAATCTTCAGATAGAAAAGAAAAAAATAAATTAATATTAGAATCATTAAATGATGATTTTGACGAAGATGAATTTTTGGACTTTCAAAAAGTTAATGGATCTTTAGGGTTAATGGAAGATGAGTTAAATAAACTTCTTGGTGACTAATATTTATTAACATGAGTAAATTAGAAAAACTACCACAAAAAAATTTAAAGTTTATTCTAAAAAGAATGAATGAAAGTCTCGATAAGACAAGTTTGATTTCACATCATAACCAAAAAGTTATAAAAGAAATTTTTGATGATATTGGAATGGTGGTTAGAGGTCAAGATATTGATTTTATTTTCGCTCTTTATAGAGAAAATCCAAATTTTTTAATAGAAGAACTTAAATTACCAACATTACACGAATACGAAATTATCACAAAAAGATATGCTACTATTAGTATTAGAGAATATTGGAAAAATACTCATGAAACTTATTTAGATGACGAGGATGATGTTGATGATTTTATCTCTTGGTTTGGTGGTGGCGATTGGTGGGATGGTGAAATGATTGACCGAGAAGAATTTGATGAAGAAACTGCTGAAACGGAAATAGATGAAATAAACAAACTTAGTTGATATTTATTATAAAACAAAAAAAATGAAAGTCGGAGAATTAAAATCAAAAATAGAAAATCAACTAGTTGAGTCATACAAAAAAAATTCATTTAAAGAAAATATTTTTATTTTTGAAGAATTGGTTTTGAAAAATAAAAACATTGCAAAACTTTTTTTCTTATATGATGAGTTGTCAAATAAAAAAGGACTTTCAGAAAATGTTGCAAACGAATTCATAAATGAGTCAATCGTGGCTTATGAAAATTTGATCAACAAAGTTAACCCACTACACTTAAGAGAATTAAATGCTTGGGCTGGTCATCAGAAATGTGAAAATAATTATGAAAAAATTGATAATTTATTTTCCACAAGTGTTTTGACTCTTGAAAATAAAATTAAAAGTAAAAAAATGATTTTAGAGGAATTAACTCAAAAAGAAAATAAAACTAATGAGGTAATAAAAGTTCCATTAAAATCTATGGTTTCTGTGGCAAACAAAACCATATCTAAATTTATTTCTTCTCTAACAGAATCTGAAAGAAAAGAATTAAAAGTAATTTTAAATACCCCAAAAGAAACTTTGGTTGAAAACTATAACTCTCAAAAAGAAAACGTTATTTCAAAATTGGAAGATCAAAAAAATAACGAAACCGATTCTGAAACAATTTCAACTATAAATCAAGTGTTAACAAGATTGCAAACAGAATCATTTTCAGAACTGAATTACTATAAGTTAAAACAACTTAACGAAGGACTTTAATTCTTTTTGGATTTTACTTTTTGAATATAGGCGGCCTTTTTGTTTTCCTCCCTTTTTATTACTGAAGGTTTAACAAATTCTTTTCTCTGAAACAAAACACTATTTTGCTTTGTTTTAATAACTTTTCCTTTAAGGTCTTTTAAAGCCTTTTCAATATTACCTTTTTTTACTTCTACAATTAACATAAGTTTTTTTAGTTTGTTGATATAAATATAATAATTTATTACAATTGTTTAAAAATAAACATTTCGAGTATGAAAAAAATCTATGAAAAAAGGAAAAACTATCAAATTAAGTGGTTACAGAACGTTCAAATCACACTATGGAACAATTGATTCCACTAATCTAAAATCAATTTTTATAAACATCCAAAGTTGGGTTGAGCCAAAAGAAGAAGTTGAAAATTGGAATCGAGTTGTTTTAAATATGACAAGATCAATAAAACACACAATTTTAGAAAACATAAACAAAGAAGTTTTTGACACAAAATTTATCGTAGATTTAGACTTAAGAACAAGTGGAATACAACTTCAAAAAAAATCTTTCATGAATTTAGAAATAAATTTATTTGTTTTAGAACCGATGGATTTTAAATCACCAAAATTAAAAAAATACGTCAAGTCCCTAATTAAAGAAGTATATGGTGACGTAATGAATAAAAACAAATACTTCAAATTCTACCTTACAAAAAAAGGAAATATCAAACCCATCAAAAAAGAAATCGAAACTAATTAGTATTTATAAAGAAAATATTAAATGGACAATTTAAAAATATTAGGACCAAGAGATTCAGGTCGTGGAATTCTTGTTGAGTATGATGCGGGTTATATCGATCCGAATGAAAGAAGAAACTTATCTATGATAAGGGAGAATCGTGATATGTTAGATCACTCAAAACCTTTTGAGTTTTATGCCGTATTACAAAAATATAACACCCCAAATAGAAACGGAAGAATCTACCCTGAAAAGATTTTAAAAAGAGAAGCCGAGAATTATAAAAAGATGATTCAAAAAGGAACTGCTCTTTCAGAACTAAACCACCCTGAGTCTTCTCTAATAGACTTAGATCGAGTTTCCCATATGATTACTGATATATGGTGGGAAGGTCCTGTATTGTTAGGTAAATTGAAATTACTAACAAGTCCTGGGTTTCATGAAAGGGGTGTTGTTTCTACTAAAGGTGATTTAGCTGCAAACTATCTTCGTCAGGGAGTTACTTTAGGTATTTCTTCTCGTGGTGTAGGATCTCTTAAAAAAGTTGGTGAGCAAAACGAAGTTCAAGATGATTTTGAATTAATTTGTTTTGACCTTGTATCTTCACCATCTACACCAGGAGCATATCTTTTTAAAGAACCAAATGAAAGATTAAACTTTGAAGAAAATCTTGATGAGGAGAAAAAAATGAATGCTGAACGACATGTTGGTGAATCTGGTTCTAAATCACTTGACTTAATGAAAAGATTATCCGATTATTTGGATAAATAACAAAATTATGGATGAGAAGTATTTTATAGCAAGAATCACAACTGATATGGTTGATGAGAACACAGGAAAAGTGAAAAAAATGAAAGAAGAGAAATTGGTTAAAGGTTATTCACCTACCGATGTTGAGGCGAAAGTAACAAAAGTTTACGAAAATTATTCTATGGATTGGAGAATTACAGCAATCGTTGAATCTAAAATCGATGAAGTAATCGAAGGATAAAACTTCTAAGAATAAAATTTTAAAAGGGGAAAGACAATAGTTTTTCCCTTTTTTTTGTGCCATAATATCTAAAAAATGAATTTTTTTGATTTGTTGTGATATTTATTAGAAAAATATTTTATAAAAAGTATGGCAAATAACAAAAATGTAGTAGAAGATGCTCTTTTTCAAATTAGAAATTTGGAAGAAACTCTACAAGAAAATGCAAAAGGAATACTTCAGTCTACAATGACAGAAGAAATCAGACAATTAGTAAAAGAATCTCTGAAAGAACAAGAAGATGAGGTTGAGAATGATGAAGTCGATGTTGACGATCAAGACATGATGGATGATGATGAAGTGGCTATGGATGATGATGAAATGGCTATGGATGATGATGAAATGATGGACGATGATGAAGTGGCTATGGATGATGACGAAATGGCTATGGATGATGACGAAACAATCGACATGACTGGTGCTTCAGATGAAGAAGTTTTAAAAGTATTTAAAGCGATGGGTGATGAAGATGGAATTATCGTTAAAAAAGAGGGAGGAAATATCCACCTTCAAGACGGTGATAATGACTACATGATCCAATTAGGTGAATCTGAAGAACAATACGAAAATATGTATGAAGTCGAAATGGACGAAGAAGAAGATGAATTCGTTGGTTTAGAAGATGAAATTTCTGAATTCAATTGGGGTGGTGCCGCAATGGGTGCTATCAAAGGTGGTTTTGGTCTTGACGAAGAAGAAACTGTCTACGAAATTGAATTAGATGACATGGGTGACATGATGGGAATGGAATCTAAAAAAGGTGATTTTTATGAAGAATTTGATTCTATGGAAGAAGGTATGGACATGTATACTGATTCTATGGAAGAAGGTATGGACATGTATACTGATTCTATGGAAGAAGGTATGGACATGTATACTGATTCTTTAGAAGAAGACCTTTATGAATCAATTAAAAAATCAAAGAAAGCAAAAGGTGTTGGAATGGGTAAAGGTCCTAAATTTAGTTACGATAAAAAACCTAACATGAGTGGAGGATTCAATGAAAAAAGAAAAGAAGCTTTTGGAAAAGGAACTAAAGCAATGGGAACAGGTAAAGCTAAATTCGAATACAAAGAAGGTGAAAACATGAAAGGAGATATGACTAAAGTTAAGAAAGCTGAAACAAAAGAAGCTTCAAGAACTTTAGGTAATGGATCTAAAGATGGAAGTAGAGGTCTAAGAAAGGCGAGAACAAACAATAGAAATATGAGTTTTAACCCTTTCAAACTTCACGAAACTGAATCTAATGGAGAAATAAACTTATTAAGAGAAAAAAATGAAGAATACAGAAAGGCTCTTGATGTGTTTAGAACAAAATTAAATGAAGTAGCAGTTTTTAATTCCAATTTAGCATACGCAACTCGTTTATTCACTGAACATTCGACAACAAAACAAGAAAAAATAAATATTCTTAAAAGATTTGATAATGTTGAGTCTTTAAAAGAATCAAAAAATCTATACAGAACAATTAAAAGTGAATTGAATTCAGGTTCTGCATCAGAAACTAAACTTAATGAGTCAATTGAAAGAACTGTAAATAGAACTGTTGAAACAGGTTCATCAGTTAATTTGATTGAATCAAAAACTTATGAAAATCCTCAATTCTTAAGAATGAAGGATTTGATGAGTAAAATATAAATAAACAATAAACATAAATAATAAAAACCAAAAAAAATGGGAGCATTATTAGAATCAGGTCTTGTTGGTAACATCGGGTTAAAACACCTTAAAGTTATTAAAGAAGACACAATTAACAAATGGGACAAATTAGGCTTTTTGGATGGTCTAAAAGGTCACTTAAAAGAAAACGTAGCACAGTTATATGAAAACCAAGCTTCTTTCTTGATCAACGAAGCAACTGCTGATGGAAGTTCTAACGGAGCATTCGAAACAGTTGTTTTTCCAATCGTAAGAAGAGTTTTCTCTAAATTGTTGGCTAACGACATCGTATCAGTACAAGCTATGAACTTACCAATCGGTAAATTGTTCTACTTTGTACCAAGAATCCAAGGTTATTCAAACGCAGGATCAATTGCGGATTTCCCGAATAACCCAACAGGTGGTGATCATTACGCACCTATCGGTTCTCCTGAAGCTGTTAATTCAGGAAATGATAATCCTAACCAAGGTTATCCAGGTGGACCAGGTTATCCTTACAGAAAAGATCTTTACGATTTATTCTATGAAGGAAATGAGGCAAGTTTAGATCCTCCAGGATTATTTGACTACTCTAAAGGTAGATGGACTGCAGTTACTGCAACTGCCGCAACACAATTATGGTCTGCAGGAACTTTAGTTGACGCTCAAATTCCAGCTGGTAACACAAGAAAAGTTATTATCAAACTTTGTGGTTTTGCTAACGCAGGTAGTGGTAAACTTATTGGTCCTGATGGTAATGAAATGGATACTGAATCTTTCCTTTCAGATCTTAAAATCTACGGTGGAGCTGGATTATCGGCATCTACAACACCATGTGACGTTATTAAAAACGGAAATAATCAATACTTACCATTGTTATTTAGAGTTGTGACTCAAATCTACGGTAAAGGTATCGTTCAACCTACAAGTTCAAACGCACAAACACAATTTACTAATAACGGAAACAACTATAACAGCCCTTCAAATCCTCCAACAGGAAATGGTGGTAGTTACAATGATATCTGTGATAATAATGGTTGTATCTATTTAGAAGTTGATTTATCTTGTCCTGTATGTGCTGATTGTGACTCAACATCATTAGATGGTTACACAGGAACAACTATTTTCTCTGCATCTACAGGTGGTTCATTCACAGCATGGTATAGAAGATATGCTAACCTTGAGTTTGAAGATCAAATTGGTGAGGTTTCTTTCGACTTAGAATCTGTAACAGTTTCTGTAACTGAAAGAAAACTAAGAGCACAATGGTCTCCTGAATTAGCTCAAGACGTTGCTGCATTCCACAACATCGACGCTGAAGCTGAATTGACAGCATTGTTGTCAGAGCAAGTAGCGGCTGAGATCGACCGTGAAATTTTACGTGACTTACGTAAAGGTGCGGCTTGGAACTTACGTTGGGACTACAACGGATGGAGAAGAATTAACGCTACTACATCTTACACTCAAAAAGACTGGAACCAAACTTTGATTACAGCAATCAACCAATTGTCAGCACAAATCCACAAATCTACATTGAGAGGTGGTGCTAACTGGATCGTTGTATCTTCTGAGGTTTCTGCAATCTTTGATGACTTAGAATACTTCCACGTATCTAACGCGGCTCCTGAGCAAGATCAATACAACATGGGTATTGAAAGAGTTGGAACATTATCAGGTCGTTACCAAGTTTACCGTGATCCTTACTTCCCACCAAACCAAGTTTTGATCGGACACAAAGGAACTTCATTGTTAGACACAGGTTACATTTACGCACCGTATGTTCCTCTACAATTAACACCTACAATGTATAACCCATTCAACTTCACACCTATCAAAGGTATTATGACAAGATACGCTAAGAAAATGGTTAACAACCGTTTCTACGGACGTATCACAGTTGATGGAGTTAGAACATTCGACTTAAGAGAATTGAGATAATCAATATCTTAAAAATAACATTAAAGGGACAAGAAATTGTCCCTTTTTTTATTTTAATAAAGTTCTAATTGCTTTTGAGATAACTTCTGATTCACCGATTGTAAAAGATCCTTTTCTATGGGCAGACTTCACAGATTCAACTAAATAATAGAGTGCGTGTTCATTATCCATAGTGGATAATATAAGTTCTAAATGTTCTTCAGATAATAAATCTATCGTCCCAAAAAGATTTCCGTATTTTTCTTGTTCCATAACTCAAATATAAGATATTTATAATTATAATCAAATGAATAAGTTAGATCAAATAATTAAAAAGGTCATTAAAGAGGCTACTGGTGATAGTAGTGGTAGTAGAGGAAGTTACGCACCACCGATGCAACCTGGTCTTAGATATTGGGAAGATTCATCTTTAGGTCCTTTTACTGATGCGGTGTCAGACTTTAAAAGTCCTTTAGTTCAGTATGATAGTTATGATGAAAAATTCGATCTTAGAAGAAACCAAATTATTAAATTAGAAAAAAAAGCGGCCAAAATACAAGATTTTATCAAACATCACCCATATTCAACATTTTCAGATGATGATGGTAATCCTGTAAATCCATACATGCAAGACGGGTTTAATCCAAATGTAAAAGAAAAATTGTCACCATTTACGGAAAAAGTTCCTTTTAATGAATGGATAGAGTTGTCCGATGATAATTTATTAAATGAGACTAGCACTACAGTTACCGCAGGTCCATACAATGCACCTTTAGAAATTGGTATTTATAAATGGAAAAATGAGTTAGACCCTTTTACCGATTCTGTCGATTCATTTTATAATAGAACAATTAAAAAAAACACTCTTAAAAATAATATAAAAAGAACGGTTGGTGTTTGGGAAAAAGATAATAATGGATCATATAAAAGAGATATAGATTATCCTGACACAATTAATGAAGATTTAGCCGTGTGGTTTGGGACAAAGAAGAAACCTAAAGGATCTTCTCAACCAAAAGGACCGTGGGTAAACATTTGTCGTAAAGTCGACGGAAAACACCCCCCTTGTGGTAGAACGGATACAAGTAAAGGGGCTTACCCAAAATGTCGAGCGGCTGGTGTGGCATCTAAAATGAGTGATTCTCAAAAAAGATCTGCTTGTCAACAAAAAAGAAGAGCTGAAAAGAGAGATACTCAAACAGGTAAAGGTCAAAAACCTGTCATGACAAGTTATAAACCAAGAAAAAAATAATTATTATGAATATAAATAGATTTAAACAACTTTTAGAATCAAATATGGGTAGTGTAAAACCACTATTAGTTGAACAAGTAAAAACAGGTAGTGCTTTAGGACCTATTAATTGCTATAAATTAGTTGACATTAGAAAAATGAGTGAAGGAACTCCATCAATTGAAATAGGGTCCTCAGTTGTGAATAACATTACACAAGAAGAACCTGGACTTTGGAGTGTTGTGGTTGAAGTTCAAAATCCATCTATGATTCCTGACAGTCCTGTAGGTGAAGTTCAAACAGAATATGAATTAGATATTGTTCCTTTATCAAGATTTTTTAAAAGTCAATTAAACGCTGAAAATCCTGTAGATTCTAAACAAATGATTGTGTTAACTTATGATTCTACAGGACAAAAACATTTTTGTAAGGCTAAAGACCCAAACGATCAAGCAAATATAGTTGCCGTAAATCCTGCTAGTGGAGGATAGTTATTTTAATTTTAGACCTATTTTTTGATCTAATTCTTCATAAGAAAAAACAAAATTTTGGTAAAAATAATTTCTTTCTTCTTGAGTCCAAGTTGAGATTATCAATGCATCTTCATCCAAACTTTTTTGTATTTTTTGAAGTTTAGTTAGAGTATCTGAATTAGTAATTGAATTTACAGAATAAGCGTCACAACCTGCGTTTTTAGAAGTTTTACAACTAAGTAATGTTAATGATAAAATAGTTACAAATAATAGACTTTTCATTTTTATTGATCTTTTTCGGTTTCTTTAATTATTGCTTCATATACTTTATCTAACGTATTTTTTACATTAGACTTAATTGTTAATTCAGTGTTTGATCTTCTTTTTTCAGTTTCTGTATCATATAAATATGTAACCCTTTCAAAATCTCTATTCGAAAGTCTAACATCATAATGAAAAACGTGATTTGTTATTTCGACTCTTCCATAGTCAATTATAATAAAAAGATTTAACTTTTCATTAATTATAAATCTTTTTTGAGACATGGGTGCGATCATAAAATCTGAATCTTTATCAGAAATTAATTTTACACAAATTTTAAATGCAGTTTTTTCATGTAACTCGACTTCTTCATAAGTCCTCATTGACGAAGTTCTGCCAATTTTACTTAATCTTACTTTAAATCGTTTGTAGAACCTGTTGAATAATTTTTTCATACGTTTGTTTTATTGTTCTACAAATATATGAATTAATTAGATTAAAAAAAAATTTTTAGAAAAAAATTTCTCAAAAAAGTGGTTTTAATTTTTTTAACAATAAGGGGGGGAACATTTTTTCTTTCCGTCTAATCCTTTGATTTTACCTTTACATACTTGAATGGCGTGGCCATTAGCGTAAGCTGAGGGATATACGTCATATTTTGACTTAGCAGATGCCTTACCTCTAGCACAAAGTTTTGTTCCTGTTTTTTTTCGACCTTCCATCATCATGTCATCAGAATGATCTTCACCCTCCACTTCATTCATTATAAAATCAAAAACTTGATCCATATTGTTTTTTGCTTCAGCGATATGATCTTGAGCCCAATCATGTCCATGTTCTAATATTTCTTCAATCATTGATTGATCCATATCTAACAATAAATCACATTGTCTTCTCATTTGTTCTAAATTTGAAAAGAACATATATCTTGAAGATTTTTCTTCGTGAGTTTCTCTAATAACTTTTCTAATGATTGAGTTTAAATTTTTCATATATTAGTTGTTTAAACCATTTGGTCCTCCTAACTGAACCGCATTTAATTGTGTAACGGCATTTCCATTATTGTTTGTCCAAACAGGGTGTGGAAATTCTAAAGTGACCGTATTACCACTACAATCTAATGTGCAAAGAGTGTATGCGGTATTTGCAGACAACGGAATAAACTCATTACAGTCATAACAAGAATCAAATAAAGATCCAATATTATATACGGGACCAGGACCTGTTGATCCACTAACAAATGTTGCACATAGTGTAGTTCCTGTTAAACTTACAGAATAAGTTTCACCTGTCGTTGGTGTTAACCCTGCAGTATCCACCTTAATGTAAACTCCAGGTTGAAAACACACTTCAAATCTTTCTATTGCCATAATATTTTATTTAATAAATATCTCTTTATTCTGATTTAACATTTACAATAAAGAAATTAATTTGTTGTTTGTAAACATTAATCTGACCTGAAGTGGTCACTTTAATATCCACAAAGTATTCATTTGGTATTTTGTCTCTTGTGTCAAACATGAAATAATACTCATTTGGAGTTCTATTCAAAGTTGTCCAATCTTGAACGACAACCTCAGTTGTTCCCTCTTTTACATACACTCTATACTGACCATCCACATTCGGAAGTTGTTTATTAGTGGTATATGCTTGTTTAATAATAACCCCAACTTTTCTAATGTCTGTATTTAATATTCTCTCATCTTGTTTTAACCCATAATAAGAAAATCCGTATTGTGATGGATCGTTTGTGTTTGTTCCAATTTGAATTGATTTTTTAAATGGATATAATACAAATTCATTAACTTGGTTAGGTAAATTGAATCCATTTAATTCAATGTTGGACCAAGTATCTGTAAATGTGCAAGGTGTTTGATAACCAATTAATGGGGGTAATGTAACCTCATAAACCCCTCTTGTTCTTAAACATGTTGGAAGATTTTGAAGTCCTTGAATTGGGTTTCCTTGTGAGTCAGAAATTGAAACTAAAGGATTTTGATCCAAATTAATAAAATTACCATCTTCATAAATGTATAGATATAATTTATTTGATTTTCCCATAGAAAAATTATTTCTATCATCTTCGATCAAATCATTGTATGTTGTTAGAAGGTATGGTTCATAGAATGTTTGAGTATGTCTAGTGAAAAACCCAACTGAATATGTTCCTGTGGTCCCTGATAAATTTTCAACTTGAGGTAAATAAGCAATACCCCAACCTCTTGGGTTTTGAATAGCTCCACTTAAAACATTATTTATTTCTGAAGTCATATCAAACTCAATATCTTCATTACCAAATTCAAAGTGTTGTATATCAACAATTGTAATAGATGAAAATGGAACTAAACCTTGATTTCTATTATCATATATTCCTGCTTGCTGCCAATCATTAATAGTTGTTCTTTCAAACCAATTTGATGGTCTAACAGAATATGATCTATTTGGACCTAATGGTTCAGGTATATCATAAAAATCATACCCAACACCTTCGTCCCAAGTTTGAGGAAGTGCTGGATCAAAATTAACAGGAGGTATTCTAAAAAGTATTAAATCAAATGAAGTTGCTCTCATACTACCATCAGGCATTGAGGTATTTAATAGTTCATTATTAAATGATGAGGTATTTGTCATCTTTAATGTATGAGTCATTTCACTATTTAAACAATTTGTGGAAATTATACCTTGAGCGATTTTTTCTCTTAATGAAGTTAAATCTATATCAAAGATAAAACGTGAATAACCAACAGGGTTTGCTAAACCACCGTCCCCATAGTAAAGTTGCATAACAGGATTTCTTCCTGTGTTAACATAACTATTATATACTATCGTGTTGTTTCTACTAAAGTAGGAGTTATGAATTGACATTTAGTTTTTCTTTATAAATATCAATTAATTCGAATATTTTGATTTAATATTGAATTATCTGCGTCTTGTAAAATTTTGTTAATTTCATCTAACTTGGTTCCATCAGTTCCTATTGGAATTGGGGCTTCGTTTATATTGTGAACATGTGATCCTAAAAATTTAACAATTAACGTAAGAAGTTTCATTAATTCATTTCCTCTTACCATTGGATCTGTATTTGGTAAAATTTGTTCTGTAAAATATTCTTGTGGAATACCGTATAGAGTTTCTTTTGGTTGTAGGTTGATTTTACTTTTGGATGGTATATCTGTTTTATGAGATAAAAAATAAATAAAATCTGACGCCAATGTTCCGTAAGAAACAGGATTTGGTGTGTAAACGTTTTGTCTTAAAGTTTCGGTTTGTAATGTTAATTGTGGACCAACAACGTTTTTTGACCAAACTAATGCACTACCAAATTCTCTATCTGATGGTAATAGTTTTATTTTTCTAAAAAAATTATTAATCATATTAAAATCTGTAGTTCCCGTCGACGATAATCTATCAACACTATCTTTTGATGGTCTAAAATAAAAAGGAAATTGTTTTTCTAATCTTGTATTGTTTTCTAATGGAAATTGTGTATACCCATCAACATTAATTTTCCCTTGATTAACACCATTTATAAATTGATTAATAATCTTAACCCCTTCATCCAAAGTTTTTCCTGTAAATTCCAAAGTATATTCAGGACCACTTTTATATTGATCTAATGGTGTTGTCATATCAATTTCGGTAGTTTTGGTTTGGTCTTTTGGAAGTAACGAATATAATTTAATATTACCATTATATGTCGTTGTCCCTGTAACTCCACCACCGCTGGTAAAACCCGTCAACGTAAATTCATCCGTAATGTCCCACTCAATTAATTTTTTAACTAACTGAGGAAGGTTAGAAAAAAATCTTTTTTTAATTGGGTCTGTTTCTTTTTTTTCTTGATCGTAAATTGATATTTGTAAAAAACTTCTATTTTGTCTTGGTGTTGGTAAATTAAATTCTGCGGTTTGTGTTGTGATGTTTTTTCCTGCTCTAATTAAAACTTCATTTTGTTTAACAATAACATCAGAAGTCCCTCGACCTAAAATTGCATTATCACCTGGCTCAGGATATATACCTTTTGAGTTTCCTTTATTTTCAAAAGTTAAAGGATCTTTTATATTGTTGGCTTGTTTTAAAAACTCACCACTTGCCAACATTGATTCTGAGTTATGCCAATTTTCAAAAAAGTTGTTTTGAGGTCTTGTAATTGGCCCTTGAATATAAAATTTTGAGTTGTCAATTGTTTGATTTGTGTTATAGAAAAATATATGAATATATTCATCAACTTTTGGAACTTGACTTATATAGTAAGGTAATAGTGGTAAATAAATTAATGGGTCTCTTAAAGTCCATATATCTTTTTCAGGGTCCCAATCTTCAGGTAAAACGTCTGATTCAACCTCATCAACAGGAAGTGCACGAATTCTACCAAGCATCAAAGGATCTTGATTGTTAATTACAAAACCTTGAAAAATTATTTTGTCGTGTAATGCTTCAGTTATTTTACCTTTTAAACTCATTTTGATTTTGTTCGTTCAGAATATTCTTTATATAACAAATTATAAGTGTTTTCTAATTTATCTAAATGGTGTGTTAATTTAACTAAAGATTCTTTTGTTAAATTAAAATCTTCTTGGATAAAATCCATTGCTAGTTGTAAATCTTTGTTAGATCTATCTTTATGTTCTCTAATTATGTCAAGAATTTCTTGAGACTTAATTTTTTTTTCGTTGATATTAAATGAATTTTCCATATGCATCTGTTGGTATTGTTATTCCTGCTGGAGTTATGGTTATTGGACCAATTCCAATCGCAACTTTTCCATTTTCATCCATTTCTTTGGCGTTACCATCAATCATCGCTTTTATTGATGCCAAAAATTTATTTGGACTACCGTCTGGCATTGGTCCTGTTGGGATACCTAATTCTTCTAAATTTTGAATTGTGTTTAAAAAAGATCTGGTTGGTGAATATCCATCTAAAAGTCTTGCGGATAATAAAAGTGGAAGTGGTAATTCACCGCCCGCCGCTGATAATGCATCCAATCGTTTTCTAACGCCAATATTTAATAGTTGTAATAATTCATCCAACACACTTTTACATTCTCTAAAATCTTTAACAATTTGTGTCAAAGCCGGAATTATAGCAACTATCGATAAAATTATTCTGTATTTCTTTTTTGTTTTTTCATCTGCAATATCCTTTAGAAGTAATGCGACTAAAACTTTAATTTCTTTTTTTAATTCATTAAATACTGCTTTAGTGAACATCGCCGCAATTTTAGTTAAAAGTTCGTTGAAAAAGTTTTTAAATCTTTTTAAAAAATCTTCTAAATTAGATATTTGATCAAATATTGGTTGATTTACCATACCAGCAACAATCATTATAGGTAATACTGTTTTAGGTGATAAAACCGTATTTATAATTGCCTTAATAAATTGTTGGAAAAACCCTGCATCAACAGATAACTTAAAAGTTGGGTCTTCATCAATGACAGGATATATAATACCTAAAGCGTCATTTATTTCATTAACATCAGAAGTATCTTCATTAAATTGTAAATTGTCTAAAGCGGTTAAAACAGCATCTAAATTCATTGGGACTTTTACATTATCACAATCTTCAAATTCTAAAACACCTAATTTTATGTCTGAAGTAATTTGATCAATTATTCTTAAATCAACATCGTTAAATTCATAAAACGATTCATCAACATTATCAACTTCAGAAACTTTTGATGTCCCTCCGACATTTATTTCTTTATTAGAATCCGAACATAGACCTAATATTCTTTGCATTATTATTAAAGATTTTTGAATTGATGATAATTTTAATTTACCATCTCCTCTACCAAATGAAATTGATCCGGTGACATAATCAACCAAGTTGGTAAAAAATGTCTTATAATTTAATATATCAATAGTTCCATAATAATCATTTAAAAATTCATCAACTAATGCAATATTTTGTCTTGGTTTTAAATCTACTTTAAAAAAATTACCCTGTATTGTTTGAGCATTTTGGTCAACATAACTTTCAACATAAGTTATATCAAAAAGATTTTGTTGGGACACCCCAATATAATCGTTCCCCGCCACCGACAAATAACTTTGATTTAAATTTTGTGTTCGATCATAAAGTTCTCTATTCATTGAGAAAGGAAAGGTTCCGTATAATACGGGTTCTTGTTCAAAAAATAACTTCCCAATTTTATCTGTAGGTGACGATTCAAAAATCCCAAAAAGATCCACAGATTTTACAGGAATATAATAAGTTGTATTAAATTGATAATCTTGTAAATTACTACACGCAAGAGATTTTTGAACCTCTTCTATTATAAGATTTTTTATTTCAGGTTTAGTTTTTTTTAAAGAATTAACAAAAATTCTTTTTATTAACGTATCAGTTTCTAAACCAGAACCCTTCAATTCTTTGAGTTGTGTAATTAACTCATCTAAAAAAGTTTTAGGATTTGTGGTGTGTTTTTTTCTGTATTTAACAAAATCACTTAATTGATTTGATAAAAATTTGTTTGCAGTTTCTTGCGAATCACCGGCCTTTTTCTTAAGTTCATCATAGTCCTGCTTATATTGTTTATATTTTTTATAAACATTTGTTTTATTAGCCGCTTTTTTTAAATCTTCATTAATATCAACTGCCATAATAAATTATTTTTTCATTTTATATGAACCATCACTACTAATGTCTTTTTTTAATAAATTTTGAAATGTTTCGTCATCTAAATCTAAGTCTGAAAGAGTGAAATCTTCTTCTTTTTCTGTATTTTTTTGCCACATAGTAGATTGTAGTTTAGATAATGTTAATTTTTTCTCAACACAATCGTTAATAATTTTTTGTTGTTTTTCAATAACAGGACCAATAAGAGTCATATCTTCAGGTTCTTTCATCATTGTCAACATTTTATTTTGGATTCTAATTGCTGTATTTCTTTGTTCAACAAGTTCGTTATAGATTTCTTGCATCAAAGACAACATGGATTCTTTGGATAAGTTAATTTCTTTTTTTGGTGGTCTTGGCATAATATATAAATATTAGTTTTTAAGTAATTCTTGAACTAACTCAAAATACAACTTTTTATATTTTTTAATTGAATTTCTAATTTCTTTAGTGGATAGATTAGTCATCTCCCTAAGTTCAAATAAAATAATATTTTTGTTAAATTTGTTATTATTTGTGTCAGGAAATATAGTTCCATAATTCTCAAACAAATCACAAATTGCAGATCCTAATTTATGTTCTTGTTCATTACATTCACTATCATCAAGATCTTGTTTTAGTTTTTCTAAAAACTTTTTGATTACATATTCAGAACTCAAATCGTCATTATCAATTACGTATGACATTTCAGTTCTATTAGTAAGATCTGAAGAAATATCTTCATAAGAAATCTTTCGGTTCATTTCCTTTTGGTCTTTCATAATCTGACCCATAAGGTAATTTTTACAAATAGTCCCTAAGTATGAATACGCTTTCTTTTCTTTTGAAGGTTTAAATTTTTCAATCTTCGTCATCAAAAACGAATGAGTGTCGATATGTATTTCTTCATAATCCATATCTTTTCTATATAATTTATATCTTCTAATGATAGAAGATATCATCTTATCTAAAGGATCTTTTAAAAACTCATTATATATTTTGTTACGTTCTTCAAAAGTTTCGGCCGTAAGAAAGTTTCTCACGGCCTCTTCTTCTCTTACATCAAAATAATTGTTAGTTGTTGGTTTACGTCCTTTCTTTTTCTTTTCTACCGATATTTCTTCACCACTCCCTAACATTAAATTTCTTGGGGTTCGTAATTTATATCCCTCTCATTTGTGAAGAAATATTCTTTTTTTGCAGTGTCGATCCAAAATTTTGCTTCATCTTGCGTGATTCTATTGTCACCATTTTTGTAATTCCAAAAAATAGATCCTTCTCTTAAATTCATATGTTTGTATCCAATTCTTGGAATTGTCATAATTTTTGCTGAATTATGGGTCAAACGTAAGAATAATTCATAACCAAAAGTAAGTCTCAAATTAGATTTAAATCCACCCACTTCTAAAAATTTTTCTTTTCTGAAAACCATACCTGATGTTTGGAAATTTTGGAAGGTTTGTAAAGTTTCATTTGTTAGAATACCCATTTCAGTTGAAATGTTTTGTGCAAATGTTGCTTCATTTGTAAATCCTGCAAATACCATTTTACTATCAATGTCAACAACAATCGGAAGGAATGCGTCAACATTTTTGTAAATATCCATATAGTTAATGGCATTTTTAAACCAAATATTTGAATATTCATCGTCAAATTCTAAAATTGAACACCAATTAGAATTTGCAATTGACACTCCGTGATTAACTTGTTTTCCAAAATTTGGTTCTTCAGACCAACTTTCTAAAACTACATTTAAATCACCAAAATCGTATGAAGTTAAATGTGATGTTAAATAATCTTCTGAACCATGAACAATGATTAATTCATTAACATAGTCTTTTTGATTTTTAACTGATTGAATAGCCTTGTCAAAAAAATCAACAAAACTGATCGCTTTTCCTGATTTGATTGGTAATATAACCGATACTTTATTTTCTGTGTTCATAATTAAATAGTTTCAAATTTTGATAGTTGATCTTCAAATGAAGTGATTCTTTTTTCAAAAATGTCACCAAATAAACTTAAAGTTTCATTTTCAAATTTTTCTTTATTACTAATTGTTTCGAGTGTTAGATTCATTCTATCAAACAATTCAGGATTTAAATTGTCTTCTAACCAATTTTGAATGAAATCAGATAAAACATCTACAATAATTGTTTTGTTGTTCACCCAAAGTCCATTATCTTCATTCATCCAAGAAGGAACAACATCAGGAACTAAACCTAATACAGGGATTCCCATTTTCATTGATTCTAATGGGAAAGTCCCAAATGAACTTGTTTGGTCAATCCAAATTGAAATAAAACTATCTTTCATTGCTTCGGCAAACTCGTTTTCACTTAAACCTCTAAGGTCTCTAAACGTAATCCATCTATATTGTGGAAACTTTACGTAAAAACTTTTGATAAGATTTGAGGTGTCTCTTTGATCTCTTGTATGGATATTAATAATTGTTTTTGGTGGGTATTCATTCTTTTGAAAAACATCAGAAATATAAGGAGCCACAACATCTACTGTAACATTTCTCATTACAGATTGGATTAGTTCTTTTTGTTTTTCTGAAGTTGTAATACATTTGTAAAACCCTAATTGTGTCCAAGATTGGCCAGGTTGTAAAGTTTCAAATATATGATCAAAGGCTTGACTTAAAACAATTTTACCACATGGTAATTTAGTGATTTGATCCATAACAAATCCGTAAATTTCAGGGATAATAATTAAATCATCAGGTGAAATTTCTAAACTTGTTCCTTCGATTGCGCGATGTTCTAACTCAGTCATATATTCTTCACTCAACCATGACGATACTCCAAAGTATTCAGGTTTTTCATGTAAAATAATTGCGTTATATCCATTTCTTTTTAATGTTAATGCCATTTGGTAAATGTATCTAACAGATGCCTTGGCGTTTCCTTTTGTGTCTTGAACCATAAAATAAATTCTTGAAAGTTTTTCTTTCATTCTATTTATGGACAGTTCTAATTTTTCGTGATTGTCGTTGTTCATATCCTATTATATTTTGTTTATTATGTTTTTTACTCTTAAACTATTAAAAGAAATTTTAAATGGTATTGTTAGTTCACTATTATTAGGACCTAACTTTTCATCAACAGGTTCAATTTCCGTTAAAATGGTGTCAACCATCATTTTAACCATTTCATACTTAACTAAATGGATTTGAGACTCTCCCGAAGAACTTGTCATTTCCACTTCTTTTTCAACTTTATCCAAATCGATGTAGTAGTTTTCACCAAAAAGACTAAACAGCATTATGTTTTAAATTTTTAATTATTTCTTGAAACTCAGAAAGTGAAGATATTTCGAGTTCTGAAGAAATGTGTTTATTGTATGTGGTATTATATTTTACAACAATTTTATCCACAGGTTTATTTAATAATAAGTCAGGGTTCGCTGTAAGTAAAATGTCTATTTGATCCCACATGTTATTTTTGGTAATTTCACTAAAAAAAACAACCTTTTCTAAAAGACAACCAAATTTTGATAAAAAGAAAAGTGATGAAGGCTTGGATTTCCCAATTTCATTGGAAACAATGATAAGTTCGTTTTTTTCTCTTAATTCAAAATATAGATCGTTTAAAATGTTAAAAGTTGTCATTTCTGTTGATGGTGCATGACCAAATAATTCCATGGCATATTCTTCATACATAAAACTAAAAAGTTCTTCATTAGTTTTAAATGAAAAATGTTTTATTAGATCAAGACTGGATACATCAGATATTTTTTTATATTCAAACGTTTCTTCAATAGATTCTATCATTTCGGTATTTCCTGACATATCAAGTTCATATGTCTGACCTAAAAAATCGTCTTCACTTTTTTCAATTAAATGTTTTTCATAAAGTTGTTCAAATTTTCCAATAGTGTCTCTTAACACACCATTAATATCAAGCCCTATTCTCATCATATTTTTGTAAAATTTTAGAAATAAGTGGATTTCTAACCACGTCTTTATCATTGAACTCAAAAGTCCCTATGTCATTTATAAAGTTAAACCTTGTTATTGCATCGTAAAGACCTGATTGTTTTTTATCCTTATACCTATCGGTTTGTTCTAAATCTCCTGATATGAAAAATTTTGAGTTAGATCCGATTCTTGTTAAAAGAAGTTTCATTTGATTTGGAGTGGAATTCTGAGCTTCCTCAAAAATTAATATCGAATTGTCGATGTTCATTCCTCTCATATAAGCCAAAGCAAAAACTTCAATAATTTCGGCGTCTTTTAATTTTTCTTTTGCGTCTTTACCAATCAATTTGTTCAGTAAGTAATAAGATGGGAAAATATACGGATCTAATTTTTCTTCTAAATTTCCTGGTAATGATCCTAATTTTTCTTCTGCCTCAACTGCCGGTCTAACAATGATAATTTTTTCATAACCATTTCCAGGTTCCATTAAAAGATCTACAGCCGCTTTCATTGCTATATAACTTTTACCAACACCAGCGGGTCCTGAACATATTGTAATTTGGTTTGATACTAAAATGTTGTAATATTCTTTTTGATTTTCGGTTAAAAACTTACTTCTTTGTTTTTTCTTTATTACTGTGTTTATGAAATCTTTTTTTGATTGTGGGTTGTTGAAGGATTCTTCGTTTTGGATTGGTGTTTTTTTTCTTACCATTTTAGTTTTTTAAAAATCTTTTATTTGATTCTTGAGTATAAATTTTTTCTCTCAAGTTTGTTGTTGAAAAATCATGATCCCGTTTATTATAAACAAGTTTGATTCCTCTTTTAAGACATAAATCTTTTGCCGTAAAATTTTTGTCTTTATATTCTTCACCTAAAATTCGCACATTTAAGTCCAATGAAGAAAATATCATTAGTAATTCATCTTCGGTTGTGTAAGGTATTATTTTATCAACGTATTGGACTGCATCTAATTGGATATACCTTTCAACTAAAGATTGAATTGGTTTGTTTTTTTCAGTTCTATCTATCGATGGGTCGACTTGAAGTGCACAAATTAAATAATCACAATATTTTTTACATTCCTCCAACATTAGAATGTGGCCCGCATGTAGTAGATCAAATGTTGAGCAAGTAATTCCTATAGTTTTTTTATCCATAATTTATTTTTTAAAGTGATTAATCCAAAATTCAATCATTTCATCTAACATCATTTCAAAAGTATATTCAGGTTCCCAACCTAATTGAGTTCTTATTTTTGTTGAGTCACCTTTTAAATAATCAAGTTCTTCCGGTCTTGTAAATTTGTGGTGTTGAGTCACATATTTTGTATAATCTAAATCTAATTTTTTAAAAACATACTCAACCATATCTCTAACTGAATGAGTAACCATTGTGGACACAACAAAATCATCAGGGGCATCATTGTTAATGATTAAGTGCATTGCTTTTATATAATCTTTTGAATGACCCCAATCTCGATAAGAATCCAAATTACCTAATACTAATTCATTCTTTAGACCTAATTTAATTTCAACTGCGGTTTTTACCACTTTATTTGTAACAAAATTAGATCCTCTTCTTGGTGATTCGTGATTAAATAAAATACCATTAGATGCGTGTAATTTATATGCATTTCTGTAATTTCTTACAATGTTATATCCAAACACTTTTGAACACCCATAAGGTGACACTGGATTCATTATGGTAGTTTCTCTTTGAAATCCGTCCTCATCTACCGAACTACCAAACATTTCGGAAGAGCTTGCTTGATAAAATCTTGCCTTTGGACAACATCTTCGATATGCCTCTAAAATATTAATAACACCAATTGCGTTAGTCTGAACTGTAAATTGAGGAATGTCGTAACTTATTCTAACATGACTTTGAGCCGCTAAATTGTATATTTCGTCTGGTTGAATGTCGTTTAATAATCTTTCCAAACTACCTTGATCTAAAAGATCTCCATAATAAATGTTTAAATTATTTCTAATTTCGTCAGTTATTCTACTTTGTTGATTTTCAGGAACTGAATTTCTACGGATAATACCATGCACTTCATAACCCAATTCTAACAGGTATTCTGCCAAATAAGATCCGTCCTGTCCGTTTATACCTGTAATAAATGCTTTTTTCATTGTTTTTTATTTGTTATTTATTAAAAATTTTCATTTCTGTTAAGTCTGGCCAATCTGTTACGGACCATTTTTTTGGTGGTGTATTGATAGCGTTTTCTAATTTATCTAACCCTAATTGTGCAGTTTCAGGAGTCATATAATAATGAAAACCAATCGTATCAATATTTTGGTCTCTCCATGGCACATTAGGTAGTCTACCATCATAAGACATTTTTTTTAAGTTTAAATAATCTTCTTCATTATCAAGTAAAATTACACCCCCTCTACCTAAAGATAGGTGTTTTTGATACTGAAAACTGATACACATGAATGTATTGGGAATGTAACTATCTTTTCTCCATAAAACAGCGGCGTCAATAATTCTTCTTTCACCATAATTTAATGTATAATAGTCTTCCCAATTCTCATCTCTCCACTCTCGTTCTAAACCCATTTTTTCGGCTAAAAAAGGAACGGATAAATAAGTCCTTTTTGGGACGTTTATTTTTGTTTCTTTGGTGTATCTTAAACACAACTCAATTCCGTGAGTGCAACTATCTACCGCAATTGCATATTTAGATCCAAAAAATTTAGAAATTTGATCTTCAAAGTCAGATATTATTTCGAATGACATAATAAACTATTTTAATTTTTATTTACTATCAGTAGATGTTTTAAAAAATGTAACCCACCACAAACGGAAAGTCAATTATTCATTATCGCGCTTCAATAGAAGCTCGTAATTTTCTAATATTTTTTTAGGATTAATTTTTTTTACAAGTTTTGCAGGATTCCCTTTGTAGACACCCCATTCTTCCGTGTCTCCCATTAATAAACTACCTGCGGTTAATAAAACACCTTTTCTTAAAATAGAACCTGGTAATACAATCGCATTAGTCCCTATATTAGAAAACTCTTCCATAATAACGGGCTCAATTATTTGTTTACCTTTAAATTTTTTTGGGATCATTGCCCCAAATAAACCACTATCATCAAATCTATCACTACCACATATTATTCGTGATCCTGACATTATATTATTAAACCCTTTTGCTTCGAAATAAGCGGTATTACCTCCTATTATAGTGACATAAGGGCTTATATGAACATAGTCCCCAATACTTATTTCAGTGGTGCAATACACTCCTTTATCTATTGACACATGATTACCAATATGTTTTGGTTTGTTTTTAAAAAAAACATCTTGATTGACAACCAAGTCTTTTTTCTTGTTAGATTTCATAAAATTTAATTATGATTTAATTAGAATTCCTTGTCCTGTTGGGGAAGTGTATATTAAACAATTTTTTTCTTTGGCAAACTTGTCATGAGATTCTTTTTGATTTTGATGTCCAGGAAACCCATAATCATCAAATATAATTATCCCGCCATTGACAACTTTGTCCCATATAAATTCTAAAGCTTCTTTTTCAGGTTTAACACAATTAAAATCAATAGACACAAAGGAAACTTTGTCTGTTTTAATTTCTTCTAATGTATCGGGAATATAACCTGGTATTATTACCATATTTTCAAACTTTTGGAATTTTTCTTTTACTTCTTCATACCAATTTCCATATTGTTGGTAGTTTCTTAATGCCGATAACTCTACGTCCAATAAATTTTCATTTTTTAAACCTTCAAAACTATCCAATAAGTAATATTTTTTATTTATTTTTTCAAACTCCAAATATTCGTATATGGCGGATGAAAACAATCCAAAACCACCCCCAAATTCAACAAAGTCACCTTCTAATTTTGACGCATATTTTGCCGCCCAAATTAAAGTATGTATTCTCCATCTAATTGTGTATGCGTCTGAAATTAACCTATTATTTGCCGCCATAACACATTTTTGATATGCATTTATGAATTTTGGATCATTCATAAATTCGGTACTTGCTAGAGTTGAAATTATATCTTCTTTATACATTTTTTATATTTTTTTTGTTTCGCAAATTATGAAATGTTTGACATTTCCTTCTTGATTTAAATCGTGAGTTTGATAATCCTGATACCAAATGTTTTCAATATCAAAATATTTGTTAATTAAATTTTTTATTTTATCTTCTGTTATGTAAAAAGTCTTATGCCATTTCATTGATGCTCGACTTTTTTCTTGATCGTATGGTGTTGAAAATAACAACTTACCCCCATCTTTAAGAGATTTATGAAAGTTATACATTAATTTATCAATATCGGATTCCTCAAAATGCTCCACAGTTTCAAACGAAACTATCATGTCAAATTTATTTTCAAAATCTATATCCAATAAATTTTTATTATAAAAAAACACTTTATTTTCATTACCATATCTTTCTTTAATCTCATTAATTGTAATTTCATCAATATCGACACCGTGAACTTCTCTACAATTTTCAGACAACATCATACTACCATATCCCGATCCACAAGCCATATCGGCAACAATATAATCTTCTTTAATTAATTTTTTTGCCATTTCATACCTTTTAAAATGTGATTTTTGATACATATTGAAATTATTATAATTCATATCATAATAATTAATATCCATTCTTTCTCCATTATTTTCTAAATTCATAATTTTTATTTTTAGTTATGTTTATTTCGTCTTGTAAATTTTTAGTATATGTTTTACTTATTTGATTTGAGTGAGAGGTATTTGCAATTAAACAATCTTGTAAAACACAAGGAGGACCATATTTTTTATATAATAAAAAATAATAATCACAATCCATTAACATCGTTAAATTTTCGTCAAAAAAATCAATATCATTATTTAACATTGATAATACTGATGGAGACCCTATGGTATTTCTACCTTCTATTATATTATCACTCCAAACAGGGGTAATAAAATTGTAAAAATTAACAGAATCGGTAGTATCACAAGAACCATTTACCAACCATTTTGTTGTTTCACTTGAAAATTGTTCGTCAATTAACTTCAATGAATTATTTTTAACAAAGAAATCATCTTGAAACATAATTTTTATTATCTCACCTTTGGCATGTTTTAAAGCAAAATTCAAATTAGCCGGACTATTTCCTCTGTTATTTTTATTTTTTAAATAATTTATATTTAAATCTTTGTGAGAGGATACGAGATCTTTTATAATGTCGTCGACACTATGGTCAGAAATAATAATTTCTAAATCTTTATAATCTTGATCTTTGATTGATAAAAGTAATTGATTTAAAAAATAAGAACCTTGACCGTTAATTTCCCATGTGGGAATCACTATTGAAAATCTCATGGGTTATTTTTTATAAAAACTTTATCTAATGACTGACCCTCATATGGACCCGTTTTATATTCATAAACGATAGTATCATCCTCAAGTATTTCATATGTATGTCCACCATATAAAGTAAAACTTGCATCTCCTGAGTAAAGTATTGGGGTTGCTATAATTTGATCGTCAATGTCATAAAATATACATCTAACACTACCTTTAATAACAATCCAAGATTCTTGAGCTATTTGTTCAGTATAATGTCTATCTTTAGTTATGTGTTTGTGTGGATTAAAGGTTTTACCATTTGGCATCTTTAAAGTTGCACATTGTATAAAATTATCTTCGGGAACTACCTCAGTTCTACCTTCAATTTCATCTAAACGATTGATTATATGTAGTAATTTACTTGGATCGACCTTTGAGTATATTTTTTCCATTTTTTATTTATTTAAGATTATCCATTCTGACGGACATAAAGTTGATGTGTTTAAGTGTGCGTTACCAGGACCAAACCACCTATTTGTTGTGATTATTTTCTTTTCAATATTTTGGTTTAAATACGCTCCCCACCAACTAAATGTGCTATTACAAATTATATTATTTTTACATAAACTCATTGTATATAAATCTAACCAATCTTTACCTGAAGTGTAGAAAATTTTATTAGGTAAATAATCAAACATATTTTTAACCCCATCTAAATCATCACTAAAGATTAAAAAAGTATTATCTCTACCGATAATTTCTGTCGCTTCTTTATAATATTCTTCGGTTTGTTGAGGATGTTTATTTGGATATTTAAGATAATCCCCCCTTCTTATATGAATAGAAGTGTAATTTCTAATTTCGGGTAAATTTTTTAATATTTCATTTTTAATTTCATCAGTTGGTTTAAAAATATCTAAGATAGTTTGTTTATTATTGATAAAATATTTTTCGCTTTGGAAGTATCCGTCTAACAATAAATTAGTTCCTTTGATATAATTGATATTTTGATGATTAAATTGTCTTTCAGTGTAAACTGAAAAACTTTCAGGTAATTTATCAATAAAATTAATATTTCTTAAAATATTGTTGGCATAATTTTCATAATTTGGATCTATTGGTCTTATGAATTCTTTTGAAAAAATATAATCTACATTATTATCAATTGCCATACTAATTGACGCTGCAAGTTTAAATATTACATTTCCTAACCCTCCTCTGTGGTTAGTTGTGATAAAATTTTTCATTTTATTAACCATTTATAATCAGTTATTTTATTTTCTATATCACTATAACTAACTCGTTGAGTTGCGATCATGGGATAGAACGAATAAACATTTAATTTTTTCTGTAGTTCGGAATAAATTACATCAAGAGCGTTATCACACTTTTTTAACCTCTCTAATATTTGTTTAAATGTTTTTTTATTTATTGCAACACAATGAGTGCTGAAAGTGCTATGTAATTTACAAACTTTATCATTGATAATGTTTGGTGGTTTTACTCCCATATGAGTATTATGATTTCCACCAAAATATAACATATCCCAATCTTCAGGTAGTAAGTCAAAGAATGTGTCCATATTTTTAACTTGATCTGTAAATTCAACATCATCTTCTAAGATTAATATTGAATTATAGTTATTTTTAATTGATTCTTCTAGTATTTTTATATTGGTTAATACTAATGCCAATCTTGATGGTGTAACAAATCCATTTGAGTTTTGCGGTAATTCTTTACCATCAACCGCTTTAAACCTTTCAATTCCAGTAAGATCGTTTTTATTGAATTCGATAAGACATTCTTCCCATCTATCAAATCTTCTGTCGAGGTTAATGCAAAATGTTTTGTCAAAAAAATCAGTTATCTTCATTTTTAAATATATTATTTTTAGACATTATATAATCATATAATTCTTTTGTATTTTTATTTGCCTCAGTTGATACAGTCCCATCTTTTTCGTGGTGAAAATATGTAAATAGAGGTTTTGGTATTCTTTTACCAATATATCCTTTATTCATCATTTTAATCCATAGATCATAATCTTCCCATCCTTTCATTTCTTCATCATATCCTCCACACATATCAAAAGCTTCCCTACTGAACATAGAGCAATTAACAATAAACGGTCCTTGTATTAACCTATCTTTAGACCATTCAGGTCTTTTTTCAATTCCGGTCATTTGACCGACATGGTTTGTATCACAATATATTGGACTTAAATTTTTATTCTTTTTGATTAAATTTATACAGGTCTGTATATAATCAGGTGAAATCATATCGTCCGAATCTAAAGGTAATATATATTCACCTGAAGAATGTTTAATTCCATTGTTTCTTGCTGATGACGGACCAGCATTTTTTTGATGTATGATTTTAATATTTGGGTGATTAGATAAACTATTAAGTTTATTAATTACGTATTGATTTTGTGAACCATCATTTACAATTACTAACTCAATATTTTTATATGTTGAATTGAATACCGACTCCAATGATTTTTGAAACATATTCCCATAATTGTGGATTGGCATAATTATAGAAACTATTGGTTGTTTTTTGTTGTAATCAAAAATAGGTAAATCATTTTCAACTATTTGTGGTAAATTATCTTTAAAAGATTCAACAAATTTAATTCTATTTTGTTCCCATTGTTGGTTGGTTTGACCAATTGATAAATGAGTAATAGGAATGTTTGATACAACACCAATCTTAACTCCATCTAAATAATTTTCGAATGTAAAAGTAGTGTCGTAAAAGTGAAACCCATTGACAATTTCATTAAAGTTTTTTGATATTTTATTTTTTTGTATCATCATAAAAACACCATCAACAATTATAGATTGTAAAACTTTATTTCCAAAAGGTTCGTTATATTTTGATAACCATTTTTTACCGTTATGTTGATGGTATACTTGACCAATCATTTCGGATGAAATTTCCCACCACATACCTGATTCAGGATAATATCTTGTACCAGCAACCCCCAAAATACCGTATTCAGGTCTTTTTTGGAAATGTTCCATAACTCTTTTTCCCCAATATTTTTTCTCAAAAAGAATATCATCATGACATAAAACAACGATGTTATTACTACTTTCATTTAATATTTCATTATAAACAACTGATAATGATTTTTCTCCATTATTAATTTTTTGAATGATCTCAACATCATCAATACCACAAGTATCTTTAACCTGTTTTATAAAATTAGGTTTTGGAGTTTTTGTGCTAAACCCTACTGTAATCATACTTTTTTATTTAATTTTGTTATTTATATCCCTGTCGACCCAAACCCGTTATCGTTTCTATCTTTATTTCCCAAATCATTTTTTTCTATTAATTTGACCCACTTTCCTGAAACTACAGGACAAAGAACTGCTTGTGCGATTTTTTGACCTTTTTCTATTTTTACTTTTTCTCTTGTGGTGTTAAATAAAATGATTTGTATTTCACCTAAATAACCTTGATCTACAGTGCCAGGTGAGTTTAATACCATAAGACCTTGTTTTAAGGCCAAACCACTTTTTGATCTTACTTGAATTTCATAACCTTCTGGTATATCAAAATGTAATCCTGTTGATACTAATTGTCTATCAAGGGAATGTATCCATACGTCTTCGGTTGAATATAGATCAAACCCTGAATCACTAATATATGCGTATTTTGGATCTACTGCGTTTTCTTTTGTTTTCTTATATGAAAGATCAATAGTTGGTATATATTCTTGAATCTCTTTTTCTAATTCAGGTATATCTAACCCTAATGTTTCCATAATGGCATTATAATCAACATCATTATTTTCATCATCTAATGAATCCAAAAATTTTAACATGTCTTGTATTTCTTCTTCAGAAACATTATTAAAATTACTCATTATTTTAAACTTTTTAATTTCATTATTGCGTCAATCAAAACCTCAACATCTCTTTCACAATAGTCAGATATTTCTTTTAATCTGTTGTGACTCCAATACGCTTCGTGAACCATTCCACCATTTACTTCACCATCTTTTGGTGTTGGAATATCCAAACATGCACACATCAAATCTAAAGAACCAATTGCAGTATATGCACCGTATTGCCAAATTTCTTTTGTGTCAATTGCTTTAACTTCCCAAGGTTTTGTATCGTATGACGGTAAAAGTTTAGATGGCATAATACCATTAATAATCATTCTTTTTGCCAACATCGGAATGTCAAAGTTTTTTAGATTATGACCACACAGATAAAAATCTAATTTGTGACATCTGTTTAAAAGATCTCTAACCTCTGTTAGTAATTTGGTTTCATCATCACCCGAGAATGTTTGCATTTTTGTTTGTCCGTTGTCTAAAACAAATGCCATGGATACACAAACAATCTTGGCAAACTCAGGAACAAGTGCCGCTCTTTTTCTAAACACTATGTCCATATGTTCTTCAGTTGTTCTATCTTCACCAAATTCTTTATCTTCGGGGAATCTTTTTAAAAACCAATCAAAATATTTGTCAAATTGTTCGGCAACTCTTGGGTTAGTTTTAATACATGATTGATAGTCAGCACACCCCCCAACGGTCTCAATATCTAAAAATAAAATTTTTGTAAGTGGTATATTAATCATTTTTTATTTAATTAAAGATTTGTAAAATTCTGCTCTTGTTTTTGTCACGACATTAAGATCATATCTGTCTTTTACCGTTTCATAAAGTCTTTCACCAAGATCGGTAATCATATTTGGATTGTCAACTAACTTTTTAACGTGTTTTGCCCAATCACTATGATTTTTAACCTCATCAACAAGAAGAGCGTTTCCATCTGTAAATTGACCATTTTTAACAGCACTTTTCAAATCTATGGTGTAAGGACCTACGTTTGATGCAATAAGTGCCTTCTTATAAAATCCTGCCTCAATTACTTTTAATTGAGATTTCATTCTATTAAAAATGTGGTTTTTAATTGGTGCTAATGAAATGTCAAATTTAGAATAATTTCTTGCGTAACTATCGACAGGTCTTGTCCATACACGAACATAATTTTCATTTTCAATTGCGGGGTATTCACCTTCCTCAAATTTGTCTAAAAACAACTTATATTCAGGTGTGATAATTTTATAATTGTTTGTAAAAATTTCCTCATATCTAACCCAAACCGTTTCTTGTGGTTTAATTGGTCTTTGTGTTTGTTGTCCTGTTTCTTTATTAATTTCAGTAACAGTTCCACGAGTATCAAACCCACAAACATAGTATTGTAATTTATCTTGAATTGGTGATAATTTAGAAACCATGCCATCTAACAATTTCAAATCATATAAATGTGATGATCCTCCTAACCACCCAACTCTAATTTTATCAGAAGGTAATGTTGGTTCATTGAACTGTGGTTCATTAGGGTCAATTGCGTTTGGTAATACCAAAACATTTTTATTGAACTTTCTAATCTCGTTGGCGAACAATTCGGTTGTTGTTGTTACATAATCCGCAGCCTTAAGGTTCTCAACAATTTTTGTGTGAATTTTATTTTCAATAATCAACTGATGAATAGGGTGTTCTTTTGTTGGTAACCAATAATCATCAATATCGGCAATTACAATAATACCCAAACTTTGAAGACTTTTGATTAACATTGGGCAATTTTCGATTGGTCCTACACTTCTATGAAAATGAACAATTTGATATTTTTTCCAAAAGTTTAAATCATTAATTCTTGGTTGATATTCAATATCAACATGAAAATCATTTGGATATAGATTTTGGAGTTTGATGTGTGGATCCACACTTCTGAATCTACCTACGCCTGACGTATCGCTAGGTAAAACTAAAACATTAATTTTTGACATGTATTTTTATTTTAGATAAAATATAATCAAAAATATAACTATAATCAATAAAAAAACCCACCTTAATAGATGGGTTTTAAAAATTCATAAGCTAAAAATTATTTGGCGATTTTTTTAATCTTAACAACTTTACCCTCAAATAAATGTTGTCCTACTCTAAATTTGAACATTTCGTTACTTTTTGATTCTGACTCAACTAACAATCCATTTTCGTGTAAAACTTCTTCCATAGTTTCTCTAACTATACTTCTTATATCATCAGCACTTAAAGAACTTTGTGTTTGTTGTGTTGGTATTTGTTGTCTTTTATTTTCACTAATTGGTTGTTGATTAGATTTTTTGTTCATCAATCTTGACGCCTTCTCAACTAATTCATCACTTAATACCGCTCCTGAAGCCATACCCATAGTTGGTTGTTGAATTGGGTGCTCCATCATTAATCTTTTAATTTCATCAGGAAGTTTTGAATTAGCAATTCTATCTCCAATTGGTGCGTTTGAGTTAGATTGAGTAACAGGTCTTTGGGTTTCTTGCAAAAATTCTTGTGGAATATTATATTGTGCCGGAATTGCTTCGTAATTTTCCACCATAGGTGAAGAATAACCATCGTTAGATGATACGTTTCTTGCGTTACCTCGACCAATGTCGTTATGTTTATCCATGATCTTTTTTGAGACCATCAACTTTTGCATTAAATCTTGTTCTGAATTCATATATGTTTAATATTTAAAAAACTGCATTTATAAACATCCTTTCCATACTTCTATCACCATTAGGGTTATAGTTAGGTCTTGGTGTGTCAAACGTTTCTTGAGTTGGTCTTATAAAGTTAATTTTATCAACTCTAAAAAATCTCCAACTTGGCAATGGTTTTTTTCCTAAATAAGCCCTGTGTGAAGCTCCTTCTCTATCCCATGCCCTTAAAACAGCATTACCCTTTTTACTTAAACCAAAGGCTACGGGTTCAATAACTCTTAATCCTTTACCACCTGGTTCATCACCCTCATAATAGATAACACAAACCCTTCTATCTCTAATAGCATTATAAATTTGGTCTCTAGATGCTACTTCCAATATAAGTTGATTAAATGTGTTGTAAAGTTTCATTATGCTGAAGGTGTTGTATAAGGTTTGTCAGGTTGATATTCGTTAATTTTAATTTCATTTTTTCTTTCAATAATGTCAATTGAAGATCCTCCGTTTACCGTATCTAAAAATACACCAGTCCCTTTACCAAATTCATCACCATCGGCAATCGCATCAGGATTTGTTGCTGAATACGGATTTACAGTTTTATAGTCATTTTTAACTATCAAACTTTTTCTTTGTAAGTCTGCAATTGCTGTCAACTCATTATTTGGTTGACTAAAATCTAATCTTTCTGTTTGCATGATTAAATTATTTTTTTAATTAAATCGTTTATTCTGTTTAGATCTTCTTTGATTCTAACATCTTGTGTAAAGGTGCTATGATCCTCTGAAGGTCTAACCATATCTGCGTATGGACCTAAATCATTAACCAATTTAGAATCAATTGGGTCCGGCATATATTCATATTCCATCTCTTTAGAGAATGAATCGTTATTTCTTAATTGTTGGATTGTAGTTTCAGCCCAATTTTTCATATAGTCAGCACCATTTAAAATAAAAGGGGCGTCCGTTCCATCACCTTCATAATTATCAAACCAATTTTTTATTCTACCTAATTGTTGGTATGTAACATATCCACTATTTCTTAACTCCTCATTTCGTTTGTGACCTTCAATCGAAGAATCTGAATTGGGAATCTCGTCAAAACAAGTTTGAAGATATTCAACCATTTCTTTTGGTAATGGAATTGTTTTATTATATAAATTACTATTCACCTTGTTTTAAATGTTTTACTAACTTATCAACGCTTATATTTTCTTTATCTGCCAATCTTTTAATTGCTTCAATATTTCTCATCAATATTTTTGACATAACATCATTATCATCTTTTTCTTCTTTTCTTTTTTTAACAACTTCTTTGTCTTTTGATTTTTTTGATAACAATATTTCATCAATCATGTTTTCCATTTTTTCTTTTTCCAATTCAGAAAGTCTTCTTTTTGTGAAACATTTTTTACATCTACCTCGTTTTTTTTGATTTTTTAAATCTTTATCTAACTTTCTATCAAAACCAAATCTTTTAAGTCTTTCATTCCTTTCAAATGGATCTTTAACGTCTAACTTATTTTTCAATATTTTATTTGCAACATTATAAGTTGGTGCAAATTCAATTTCTTCCCAACCAAATGATTCAGATTGATCAACTTCAGATATTGTTTTTTCACTTTCTTCACTTTCACCGTAATAAATACGAATAAATGGCCATTGTTGTGCTCTACTCATACGAACCGTTTGGTCCATCGTTTTCTTTGCCAAATTCCTTTGGTTCAAAATTGGAATGCTAGATCCCATTAAAGATCCGTCAGGATTAACCAATTCGCCAATCTCACCATCAGGTTTTTGTTTTGATTTAGATTTTTTATCTAAAAGTTTATGAACATATTCTTTTGATAATTTTTTTCCAGATTTAATTATGTTTGAAATTATTTTTTGAATATCCTCAAAAACCTCTTTGTCAACAACAATCACCTCGTCATTTTCTCTTGATTCGGTTATTGTGTTTGATACTGAATAATATATTGCAATTTTATCGCCCTTATCTTTTAAATAAAAATAATAAGGAGAGTTAAAATATTCTGTGTTAAGTTTAATCATGATTTAACTTTCTTAATAAATACTTTGATCTGTGGTATTTATTATAAAAACAAATGGCTTACCAAAATATAAATCAATATAATTATCAAAAGTTAAAAATGCAAGTCATTTATGACGGGCAAGATATGTCATTGGCTTCTGATGAGGTTGATTTTAACCAAGAAGTTGTGTTCTCACCCTTTTTAATTGCAATTGATAATGGAAAAAAACTTCCAATCTCGTTGAATCTTAATAGTCCATTAACAACACAAAACTTGAATTTAACGTATGGAGTTTATAATCCAAACAACGTTATTGTTTCTGAAAATTTTTATCAACCCGACGATTTAAACTTAAATTGTTTTAGTGCAAATTCAACATGTGATATTGGATTAACAGGTATTGATAATGGATTGGTCACAAAAATAAAGGGTGATGACTTGTATTATACCAATGGTTTATTTAACGACATAGAAAAATTTGATAGATTATATTATGACAGACGTATGAAGTTTATTCAAACAACGACAAACGTTCCTGATAATAATAAATTTTCGGGCATAACTGATTACACATATTATCAAATGGTTTCAAAAACAAGTCCAATATTTGGTAGATACGTTGAGTTATATGGTGGATTTTATCAGGGGTTTTATAAGTTGTTTGGTTATGACTATGATATATTACCCGAAAGAATGAATAAAGGTTGGTCGGTTGAAATGTTGTTAAAACCTAGATTCATCGACGAATTTGCACCTCCATCGGGTTATACAACTTTAAATCAAATTTACCCTAATAATAAGAATACATTTTTTTATATGGGGGCAAGAGCCGAAAACAAATTTTATCATTATGCCGATGGTTCCCCAAAATGTGAACCAAGTTATGTTAGAATTACTTCGGGTTTAACAAAAGAAGAAACTTGTGCTTGTTGTAATTATGAAATTAAAAATAGTAGATGTATATACGTTTATCCACCAAGACCAAAAGGTGGTGTTTATGATCCACATGTAAATTATGGTTGTAATTTATGTAAAGGTGATGATAATCAAAAAATTACTTGCGGATGTAAATGTTATGAATCTCCGTGTGAGACTTGTGGTTGGATGTGTTTTGATCATAAATGTAATTCCATAATCGTTCCAACACCAACACCCACACCAACCCCATCACCAACGGTTCCTTGTGATACTTATCCTCAAATAATTCAATGCACCGTAACTCCTTCATGTTGCACATCTTGTCAATCTTGTGGTTGTGATGTTTGTGGATGTCCTCCGAAATCGGCATCAACAACTTTTTCATCTGTGGAAGATACTTGTGAAAAAGATCCCAAGTTTGATGCGTTGTCTAATAACATATCTTTTAGATTGTGTGGTGATCCACAAAATCCTGGTATTGGTGTTCGAGCAATTAAAATCACGGGTGATTGTATTACAACAGGAGAATGTATTACAGGTCAAACTTATGTGACAGGATACACCATAGTTGATATTTGCACCCCACCAATATATCCATATTGTTTAGAAGTTAATCCTGATTGGTTAGACGTAGAACATTGGTTTTTACTAAATGTGGTTTGGGAAAGATATACTTATTGGGATTATTGTGATTTAAGATGGTTCGGAGGTTTAGATGATATTACAAGAGTCGAATACCTTCAAAGTTTAGCAAACAATGCGGTGTCTTTAATTGGTCCACCATATACAAATGGTTATGAAGTTCCAGGTCAAATAGAAATTGTCCAGTTAAATCAAAGATGGTTAGACGACACCAAGTTTAGAATGGGTCGATTGAAGATTTATATAAATGGTCGAATATTCTATACAATAGAAGACTTTGAAGAAGTTATACCTCGAGCGTTAGATACTGACAAAGAAAAACAAGTTGGAGTTCCTTTCAACATGTCATGGGGAGGTGGAACTCAAGGTCTTCACGAAAATCTAACATTAAACTTTTGTAATATATGGAATTACTCTGCTGGTAGTGTGACCACAAATATTTTATATGTCGATTGTAATGGAAATCCTGCAAGTTTAACCGGTTTAACAAATACGACTGGAAGTATAATAGTTGATAAAAATAACACACCAACAATAACAGTTCCTGATACTAATAATGCAGTTAGTTTTAGTGGCAATTACCATTTAAAAAGTGATGACTATAATCAAGATCCTGAATGTTTTCCTGAAAATATTTTAAGTGCGACTACCTTAAACAAACTTAAAACACATATACTATTAGAAGAAAACTTTGCAGGAACTTTCGATGGGGCAATTTCACAGTTTAGATTTTATACAGAACCATTATCATCACCTGAAGTAAAACATAATTTCAAATTACTAAGAGACACATTTTATATGTTTGATCCTGATTGTCCAAATTGTGACTTGGCATCTTGTCTTCCAAATGATTTTACATACACTATAATTAATAACGAATAAATGAGTCAGAGTATTGTAATCCAAAGTGTTTTTTATGATGGTGAATTGGCGGAAGTCTTATTCAAACCGGATAATGATGATGTTGTATTAAATTTTGGTCAAATAACTTTACCATTTTTATTTGAGCCATATTTACTAATCCCTGTAAGAGAAATTTATGGAACGTATACCATAAAACCAATTGATTCATCTTGTCCTTATTTTTTAAATGTTCCTCGACCAACACCAACACCGACACCAACTATAACCCCAACAAAAACACCTACATCGACTCCGACACCTACGCCAACACCTACACCAACATTTAACCCATGCTTATCGTCAACACCTTTACCAACACCTACTAAAACACCAACACCTACTATAACTCCGACCAGAACAAACACACCAACACCTACTTTAACACCAACATATACACCAACAACTACTTTAACACCAACAACCACGCCAACTATAACTCCAAGTCCTTCACCATCCGATTTAATTGTTACAATTCATGTTAATGTAGTTCCTGGATCAATAGTAATTCAATCATTAGTCAACTATAACATTACTTTAGATTGTGATAGTTGTGTGGAATACAATTGTGTTTTAGGAATGAATAATGGAACTAGAATGGTAATACCAAAATCAACTGATGTCTCATCAGGATCAACAACGGGATATAGTGAAACACATATTAGTGAAGATTATAGTATGTTGGATGGAAATGTATGGATAACTTCAGCTGAAGTTTCGGGTTATACAGGAAGTGTAAGCTATGATGTTGTTATTATAACAGATGTTACACCTACACCAACACCTACACCAACTCAAACACCTACACCAACGGCAAGTGTGGGTCTCACACCAACTATAACTCCTACATATACGTCTACGCCAACTGTAACCCCAACTTATACAATTACACCAACTCAAACGCTAACAAATACTTCTATACCAACGCAAACACCGACAAATACTACTACTCAAACTCCAACGTATACACCAACGCCAACTCAAACTAATACGCCTACAGAAACTAACACACCAACACCGACACCTACAGAAACTAATACTCCAACGCCAACACAAACTAATACACCGACACCGACACAAACAGAAACACCTACCAATACACCAACACCTACTAATACACCGACATATACACCAACACCAACTCAAACTAACACACCTACACCTACGTCATCAGCATCTAACGCACCTACGTTATACTTTGGTAAATTACAAACACCTGACTTTACCGCAGGTCAAGAAACACAATTAAATAACATTCAGTCATTTAATTCAACAGATATTCATATTCCAATAGTCACTGGTAGTGGTTATGGATACTTGTTAATTCCATCATATATGAACCAACCATCACTTATGAGAAATAGTTCTGAAGGATGTGCTGGATTTGTTGTTCCAATTATTTCAAAACCTGACGTAACTATCCCTGACATTTTTGGCAACTCCACTATTTATAAAGTATATAGAACCTATGTCTCTACTCACGCTGAGGTTGACTTGTGGTTATGTGTATAATATTTTATGAATTAAAACTAAATTAAATGGCCGATTTTAGTAGTGTCGGTGGGGTTGGAATCATGGGTTTCATCTCCCCGATGGATACAAGAGATACGTATGCAGTTATTGATCCTTTATACGGGATTGATGGTATTAGAAACGTTGGGAGTGTAGAAGATCTTAGTGGGATTTCTTACGATCGTAGAAGATCGGGAATGATCGTAGGTATAGAAGGGGGAACACGGTATTTTAAACTAAAAGATGTTATTTGGTCTTTTGATATTAGTGATTGGGAAGAAATTTTCTTATACACAATTCCTCAATCGGCAATCACAACAAACAATATTACAGGAGGAACTGTAGATTACTCAACTCAAACTTTAACTCTTACAACAAGTTCGGGTGATACAATTACGATTACAGGTATCACTGACACCTACATTACAGGAGGAACATATAACCAAGAAGATTCGACTTTAGAATTAATAAGTAATTACGGAACAAGTGTTGAAATTACTGGATTTTCGCAGTCAGTTAGTGTTTCGGCAAATACAGGGTTAGGTGTTGATTCAGGTTTTTTATATACAACATATAATACCCTTTTAGACCCTTCATTAGAAATGGCATCCACAATCGGAGGTCTTACGGCAGGAACATCAGTTTCAAATTTATCAGGAAAAACAATTGTGTCAATTTTTGACGACATGCTTTTTCCAACTCAACAACCAACATATACAATACCAACAATTTCTATAAGTAATAATAACGCAACAATAGAAGTTGGTTCAACATATAATAATACTTTAACGGCAACCGCAACTAAAAATACCGCAGGAAATTTCACATATTTAGAAATAATAAGAAACGGATCAACGTCACTAACTTCAACCACTTCACCATTATCGGCAGTAACCACAAGTTTACCAAGTCAATATGGATATAGTGATCCAAATAATCCGAATTATAATTTTACATTAACTTATAATGAAAGTTATGTGATACCAACAGGAGTAACAAGTTCATCAACAACATATAAAGCAAGAGGTAACTACAATAGTGGTTTACCAAAAAATACAAACAAGGGGGTTAGTGATACAAGACCCGCACAAATTAGATCAACCAACGCACCTCAAGCAAGTTCAACATCTTTTGATTCATCATTAAAAACTATAACGGGAATATTTCCTTATTATTATGGTAAAATGAATGTTGAACCAACAATCGAATCAGTTAGAGAATCAATTTTAAATGGAACTGCAAGTAAAGTTTTATCAAGTGCTTCAGGAAATCTTCAAATAACTTTTAACGCATCAACCGAATTTTTATGGTTTGCACATTTGGCATCTTATGGGTTAAAAACTCAATGGTATGTGGCGGCGGATAATAAAGGTCTAATGTCTAATTCAAGTTTGTTTGATACAGGTGCAAATGGTCTTGTTAGTAGTGAATTAGGTTTTTGGTCAAACGCAAATTTTTATATTTATTTAGGAAATTACAAAACGACACTAAACACAATAACTTTGGGTAACGGATTATTTTAAGACATGGCAATATTAATTAATGATAATTTAAATCCACTAGCACCCAAGATCTTAGATAACAGGTTTGGACCTTATACCTCGACCACTGAGGCGAACCTTTCGATTGATTTAGCGTTTAGAGTAGTTGGTTTAACTGTCGGTGTATTGTCTGGTAACACAACCTATTCAGGTGGTCGTTATGTTTCAGCATCTGAAGGTATTGTTGAATATTGGTATTACACAGGAATTACCGATTCTGATTTAGTTTTAAAATCCGATTGCACCGCTCAGTGTGGAGATCCAAATTTCGTTGATAAAGAAGTTTTATATCCTGTTGATGGTGTAAATAAAATATTCACATTACGATATACGCCTGAATATAATTCTCAAGACATATATTATAATGGACTTTTACAAAAAGAAGGTCTTGATGCCGATTACACAATTGTTGGAAGAACAATAGAGTTTAATGTTGCACCATTTGCAAATAGTAGATTATTAGCGTCATATAGAACATACTCTGAAATTAACTTTGTTGATAATGAAACACCTATGGGTGTAGTTGATGGAGTGAATACCATATTTGAATTGTCTATTACACCAATTGAGGGTAGTGACCACCTGTATTTAAATGGTTTATTACAAGACGAAGGTCTTATGTTTGACTACGATCTTACGGGTAGAATAATAACATTTAATATTGCACCACCAATCGGTAGTATAATATTATGTTCATACAGATTTAATTAAAAAAAAGTAAAGATTACTTAAATAAAGGAAAAAAATAACATATTTATAAAAAGAACAAAAAATTAAAAATGGAACAAGAAGAAAAATATACAACAAGTGACCTATATTTGGGAGCTTATTTGAAATTGAAGGGGTTTAAAATGATTGTTGAAAAACAAAGAAATAAGGCAATTTTTGTGTTTGAAAAAACAGAAGAATTACAAAAAGAAGTTAATAACTATTTGAATGAAAGTGGTTCTTGTGAACCTCTTTTATATACAAATTCAATTAAGAATTTAAAAAATTTATTATATAATTTGTAAAATTTTTGAATTTTTCAAATTTATGAAATATTTATATGTAGATCAAAGTCTTATCTAGACGATTATTAATATTCTTATTTATCCTTTTATTTAAATTTATAAACGTATTAAGTGAACAATCCACTCGAGGTTGTTCAGGTCTAAATTTGTATGCGTCATCAAAACATAAAATTTGAGTTGAATTTTATGGTGTGAAAGAACATTTAAAGTATAAAAAATAATTTTTTTTTATGGCTACTACTAAAATAGTTTTAGACTTACAATCGGATTTGTTGTTAACTAATGCACAAATCTATAACCCAACAGGTATTGAAGCCGCTAACATCGAGTATGGTGTAGGTAACGTTGCCGATGAGTTAATCAATTTATCAACCGCAGACTCAGTTGAAGAGGCTGCAAGAATCTCTGGTGATAATTCAGTTGCCGCTAACTTATCAACTGAAGTTGTTAACAGATCAACTGCTGTATCTACTGAAGCATCTTTAAGAGTTTCTGGTGATTTATCATTGGATAATGCGTTAGATGCTGAAGAATCTGCAAGAATCTCAGGTGACTTATCTTTAACAACAAGAGTATCTAATGAAGAAGTTGTAAGAGCATCTGCCGATACATCTATCGTTAATTATGTTGACGCTGAAGTAACTACATTAGAAAATGCTGACGCATCTTTAACAACAAGAGTATCTAATGAAGAAGTTGTAAGAGCATCTGCTGACGCATCTATCGTTGCGACTATCTCAGCTAACAATTCTGCAGATCAATCATTAGCAACTAGATTATCTCAAGAAGAATCTAACAGAGCATCTGCCGATACATCTATCGTTAATTATGTTGACGCTGAAGTAACTACATTAGAAAATGCTGACGCATCTTTAACAACAAGAGTATCTAATGAAGAAGTTGTAAGAGCATCTGCCGATACATCTATCGTTAATTATTTAGATGCTGAAGTTTCTGCTGAAGAGTCTGCAAGAATCGCTGGTGACGCATCTTTAACAACAAGAGTATCTACTGAAGAGGCTAACAGAGCATCTGCTGATACATCTATTGTTAACTACGTTGATGGTGAAGTATTATCTATTGATTCTGCTTTATCTTCTGAAACTTCATCAAGAGTATCAGGTGACGCATCTTTAACAACAAGAGTATCGACTGAAGAATCTACAAGAACTTCTGCTGACACATCTATCGTTACTTATTTAGACGCTGAAATCGCTGATGAGGCATCTGTAAGAGCATCTGCTGACGCATCTATCGTTGCGACTATCTCAGCTAACAATTCTGCAGATCAATCATTAGCAACTAGATTATCTCAAGAAGAATCTAACAGAGCATCTGCAGACGCATCTATCGTTACTTACTTAGACGCTGAAGTTTCTGCTGAAGAATCTGCAAGAATCTCAGGTGATGCATCTTTAACAACAAGAGTATCTACTGAAGAATCTGCAAGAACTTCTGCTGACGCATCTATCGTTACAAGTTTAGATTCTGAAATCACCGCAAGACAATCTGAGGATTTAGTATTATACAACACTTTTAGTTCAGAAGATTCTATCGAAAAAGCGGCTAGAGAATCTGCAGACGCTTCTATCGTGACTTATGTTGACGCTGCTGATGCTAGTCTACAAGACGCGATCAATGCTGAAGCAACTGCGAGATCAAATGCTGACGCCTCTATCAACACAAGAGTATCTACTGAAGAATCTGCAAGAGCGGCTGCTGACGCATCTATCGTTACTTATTTAGATGCTGAAGTTTCTACTGAAGAATCTGCAAGAATCGCAGGTGATGCATCATTGACTACAAGAGTATCAACTGAAGAATCTGTAAGAGCTTCTGCTGACGCATCTATCGTTGCGACTATCTCAGCTAACAATTCTGCAGATCAATCATTGGCAACTAGATTATCTCAAGAAGAATCTAATAGAGCATCTGCCGATACATCTATCGTTACTTACTTAGACGCTGAAATCGCTGATGAAGCATCTGTAAGAGCATCTGCTGACACATCATTAGAAAGTGAATTGGCAACTACTGAGACATCTATCAACACTGCAATTTCTACTGAAACTTCTGCTAGAATTTCTGGTGATGCATCGTTAAATTCTAAATTAGATCTTGAAGTTGCCGATTTAAATGATCAAGTTTCTACTGAAACTTCATTAAGAGAATCTGCTGATAATTCATTGTTTGTTAACTTGAATGATAAAATCGTTGTTGAAACTTCTGAAAGAGTATCTGCCGATAATTCATTGTTTGTTAACTTGAATGATAAAATCAATACTCAAATTTCTACTGAAGAGTCCTCAAGAATTTCAGGTGATGCGTCATTGGCTTCGTCTTTATCTTCGGCTGTTGAAACATTAGAAAATGCAGATTTGGCCGAAAAATCAAGCAGAGAATCTGCTGACGCTTCATTAGCAGCTCAGATTTCCGCAATCAACGCTTCTGATTTTGGTAAAACTGCACCAGGTTCACAACCTAATGGAACAACAACAAACTTTAATATTAATCCACAACTTGTTAATAACACCGAGTTCGTATATCTTAACGGTCTACTTCAGGAAGCAGGTGAGGATTATACTACGTCTGTTGATTCACAAACAGGTAACATTGCAACAATCGTGTTCGCAAATGCACCTAAAGCGGGTTCTAAATTACAAGTTGCAGGTAACGTAGTTGCTTAATAATTTGTAAATGAATTCAAAAAAAAAAAGAGTCCTTCGGGACTCTTTTTTTGTATTATAGATTATCAAATAAATTTGTTTCGGGATTATAAATTAAATCTTTATTCCCACCATTAAATAAATTGTAAATAAGTTTGTCATAGGTTTCAACCAAAACTTCATTGTCCGCATGGTATCTTTGAAGAACCTTATCATTTCTTTCATGATACTCGATTAAATTATTATCGTGTTCTGATAATATGTAATCCAATTGTTTTGCTCCACCAACTGTGTCAGATCCTTCGTAATAATAACCAAGATCTTTACACAAAGGTGCGTTATGTAAAACAGGATAACCCAAAAACGCGGCATCCATATATAAATAATTCAACGGATTTAAAACTTGATGACAAACAAGAACATCCAAATGTTGAGTTAGAATAAATGCAGTTTGATATCTTGCTTCGCCCGAAACTCTTTTGTCTTTATATAAATCAAAAGTTTTTACAATCGCCATAAACTCATGATTAGTTTTTAATTTTTCAGCGTTTGTAATCATCAAACTATTTATTTTTTCTTTACCAATTTCACCTCTATAACATTCCTCAACCACCAAAGATGGTATAAGTGCATATTTGACTATATTAATATTTGGTTCCATAATACCAATAGTCTTTCTTTCTTTATTAGGAACGTATTTATATCCTTTTTTGTATTTTCCTTCTAAGTGAGATCTTTCAATTTCTTTTACACTTTCCAATAAAAATTTGTGGTGCCAAATAAAAGGGACCATTATTGCATCAGTTCTATACACCGTTTTGAAAAAACCAAAATTTGTTTCGTGTTGTTGTGGAATATACCAAACCTCATCAAAAGTTGTTTCGTATTCAATATAATTTTTTTGATTTTCACCAAATAAAACTTTTTCAGTATTCAAAATGTAGTTATTACCACATTTGTATGCGACATATCTTTTATTAGGATCTTCTTTAAATTTTAATATTTTTGATTCGTGAATTTGTGCTCCCATCATAATAATAAGATCCATCTCCATATATTTGTCGTCAAAGAAATATATGTCAAGATCTTCTAAATATTTTGCCTTTGTTAAATTATCACCCTCAACTTTAACACTATTTAAAATACAAACTTCATAATTGTTTGTTGAGTTTTTTAAAAGATGCGACAACATTAAAACATTTTGTTTCATACCATTTGTCCATATTGACTCAGAGTAACTTTTAAGTGCTAATGTGATTCCAATTTTTAAATTTTTCATATCAATAAATTTTATTTTCTTCCCAATTATATTTTTTTCTTTCAAACTTATTATTTAAAACATTTTCAACAAGTTCTTTGTATTGGTCAACTAAAGTTTGATTTTCTTTAGTGTATCTTTTTATAATTTCTCTATTTTTGTTGATGTATTCTTTATAATTGTCATTATGATTTTTAATAACATCGTCAATTCTATTTAAAGCCTCGTCTCCATTGAATCCTTCATAGTAATAACCAACGTCTTGACACATGGATCCATTATGGATAACAGGATACCCCATCCAAGCAACATCCAACCATAAATAATTTAAATTATTTTCCCATTGCCAACTAAAAACAAAATCGGTATGGTCAGGAACAATTTTGGCCGTAGGGTATCTATCCTCAACACTTACTATTTTACTTTTACCGATTTCGGTTGATAAAACAAAATCAATAAATGGTTTTGATGTTTTTATAACATCGGCACCAAATAAATATATGTGACTCAGAGGATTTATTTTTTGATTTTTTTCTAATATTACTATCGGTAAAACAACATTTTTCATTACAGAAATATTAGGTTCCATAACCGAACACCTTTCTATTTTTCTTGGTGCATATGTTTCTTTGTTTCTTAATTTAAACGTTTCTTCAATTACAAATGGATCCCAAATAAATGGGACAACAGTTACTTTATCTTGACCTGTAATAAACTGATAAAAACTATAGTTGGTTTTTTCCATTTGAGGTATTGACCATACTTGATGTGGTTTTTGATCTAAATCATATCTATTTCTAAAATAAGTAGTATCTTCATTTTTTTTAAATAAAATATTTTCAGTTTTCATGAGGTAATGATTACCACATTCATATGCTACTATTTTTAGATCTTGATTTTTTATTTTCCATTTTTTGAAGTGTGTTTTTTGCACCGTAAATCCCAATTGAATAACCAAATTATATCTTATATTATAAGATTTTTCTAAACTAAAAATGTTTATTTCGTTTTCGTATTTTTTTATTTCTTCGATTGTGTTTTCATTACCACAAATTAAATCAACAATATATCCACATTTTTTTAACACTCTCGCTAAATATATGGCGTTTTGATTAACTCCATTTGAAAATAAATTGCCTTTTATATTAATTGTTATTCCAATTCTTTTCATTTTTTATTTTTTTATATGTTGATTTACAAACTGTAAAATAATTTGATTTTTTTCTTCATCTGTTTTTGCGTTAGCCCATAACCATAAAAAAGAAGTTTCAAGTGATTTAAGTTCTTGTTTTTTTTCGTTCACAATTTTTTCTAAAAGAAAAATATTTGTTTCATCTAAATCTACCTCTATAGATAATTTTTGGGCTATTTTATATAAAGTCAATAGATCATTTTTGTCATAAGCCCTTTGAGCATCAGTATACATTGTCACCAAATAAACATCTGTGGTTTTATCGGGATGACAAAATTTTGCAATACTTCTAAAAACACTTTTTATTTTAAGTAATTCTTCGTCAGAAACCTCGTATTTTTTATCAACTTTTTTATTTTCGTTTTTAGTATCCCCAGATTGAATTGGTATTTCTTCGCCAAGATCGTGAATTTCTTTCATGAATAATGGTCTGTAATGAGAATTAAACTCATCAACATATTCTTCTTCTGATTCTAATAGATTTAACTCCTTTATTAGAAGTCTTAACTTTAAGTTATTTAATTTTTTGTTTGACATCTATTATAAATAGATTGAAATCTCTTTGAGTTTATATTTATAGATGTTAATGAATATTATTTCATATAACAGAAATATTTAAAATAAGATGCCAATATATAATAGATTAACAGACCGTCAAAAAGTTTCAGCTGTAACTTTAAATGATATATTTCACGTAGTAGTTACGGGAGACACAACACAGAGCCCTCAAGGATCATCTTATTATGCTCCTTTGAGTGATCTACAATCATTATTAAGTGGTTCTACAGGTCCTGCAGGAACTTCAGGAACAAACGGAACAAGTGGAACAAACGGAACTTCAGGGACAAATGGTTCTAGTGGAATTAATGGAACATCAGGAACTAACGGAAGTTCGGGGACAAATGGATCTAGCGGAACCAATGGAACATCAGGAACAAACGGAACTAATGGGACATCTGGAATTAGCGGATCTTCAGGGACTTCAGGTTCAAGTGGAAGTTCAGGTTCAAGTGGAAGTTCGGGAACTAATGGAACAAGTGGAACTAATGGTAGTTCAGGAACAAATGGATCTTCAGGGACTAATGGGACATCAGGAACTAATGGAACTAGTGGGACAAACGGGACTAATGGAACATCGGGATCATCAGGCACGAGCGGATCAAGTGGGACATCAGGGACTAACGGAACTAGCGGAACAAACGGGTCATCAGGAACTAATGGAACTAGTGGTTCTTCAGGAGCCAATGGAACTTCAGGGACTAATGGAACTAGTGGTTCTTCAGGAACTAACGGAACTTCAGGGACTAATGGGTCTAGTGGTTCTTCAGGAACTAACGGAACAGACGGATCAAGTGGGAGTAGCGGCACTAACGGAACGTCAGGTGCTAATGGCTCAAGTGGGACTAATGGGACATCAGGAACTAACGGAACTGACGGATCAAGTGGAACAAATGGCACGTCAGGGTCTAGCGGCACAAATGGAACTTCAGGAAGTAGCGGAACTTCTGGAACAGATGGTTTAACATGTATAAATTATACTTTATCAGCACCAGGACCGACCGACTCACAATTTACAGGAACAACATGCGATGGAGTTCAACAAACAGGTAATGTTGCATCTGGAACCTCATACAGTGATTGTTTTATTAGTGGTTCTGTAACTATGAATAATGGTGGTATAATAACAAATAATGGAATTTGTGTTGGAACGTCAGGGACAAGCGGGACTAACGGAACTAATGGAACATCAGGAACGAATGGAAGTGATGGGACGAGCGGAACTAATGGAACATCAGGAACTAATGGAACATCAGGGACGAATGGAACCGATGGTTCAAGTGGAATTAATGGTTCTTCGGGAACTAACGGGACTTCGGGAACTAACGGAACAGATGGTACTAGTGGTCTAAATGGAACATCAGGAACGAATGGGACTTCAGGAACAGATGGTATAAGCGGAACAAATGGGACATCAGGAACTAATGGTTCAAGTGGATCGTCAGGCACAAATGGAACAGATGGAACAAGTGGGACTAACGGGACATCAGGGTCTTCAGGAACAAATGGAACTGACGGAACTAGCGGTTCTTCAGGGACAAATGGAACTGACGGAACTAGTGGTTCTTCAGGGACAAATGGGGCCGATGGTTCAAGTGGAACAAATGGGACTTCAGGAACTAACGGGTCTAGTGGGACAAATGGAACCGATGGAACATCCGGAACTAATGGGACTGATGGTTCAAGTGGGTCTAGCGGAACTAATGGAACTAGCGGTAGTTCAGGAACAAATGGTACAAATGGAACTGACGGAACTTCTGGTACTAATGGAACCGATGGAACATCAGGGACAAACGGGACTAGCGGTAGTTCAGGAACAAATGGAACTGACGGAACTTCTGGTACTAATGGAACCGATGGGTCAAGTGGAACTAGCGGAACTAATGGAACATCAGGAACTAATGGAACCGATGGTTCAAGTGGAACTAATGGTTCTTCAGGGACTAATGGAACTGACGGAACATCGGGAACGAATGGAACAAGCGGAACTGACGGAACATCAGGATCTAGCGGAACAAATGGTACAAGTGGGACTAACGGAACGTCAGGAACTAATGGGACCAATGGAACTTCAGGGACTAACGGTAGTTCAGGAACTAACGGAACCGACGGAACATCTGGAACTAATGGAACGTCAGGATCTAGCGGAACTAATGGCACCGATGGGTCAAGTGGAACTAGCGGAACTAATGGAACATCAGGAACTAATGGAACCGATGGAACAAGCGGAACAGGATTTAACACAGTTCAAGATCCCGCATTAACAAGAGTATTAACTTCTGACGGCACTCCAAACGGAGCAATTGCTCAATCAGGTTTAACATATAATGGAACACAATTAACGGTTACGGGTCTTACATATACTAGTGGTGTTACATCGACCTCTAAAATTACATTTCCACAAATAACAATCAATAGTAGTTATACGGCAACTACAAATGATTACATGATAGATGTTACAGGAGGAACATTTACAGTTTCTTTACCAAGTGCTGTAGGTATTCAAGGAAGATTATTAGTTGTTAAAAATAATGGTGGGGGTGCAGTAACCGTAGATCCATATGGAAGTGAAACTATTGATGGAAAACCATTTGTTATTTTAGGCGAAACAAACTCAATACAATTAGCAAGTAATGGAAGTGAGTGGGTTGCATTAGGATATAATATATCAACCGTAAACTCTTCAACAGGTGTTTTTGAATTTACGGGACTAACAAAAGTATCAAATACAACCTTTAATGTTGCACGTGTTAAAGGATGGATAGTTGATGATACAACTAACCCTTTAAGTCCCCAACTTTATTATGTAGATTTTAGTGGTGGAACATTTACCGATAATTATGTGACCACCGATTTTGAAACCTTTGTTTATTTAACAAGTGGTGGAACAATTGGTCAGCAACCAACAATCTTAACAGAACAACAAAGAAGACAAAATATCTTTTTAGGTAAAATAGGACACCCTGAAAAAACATCAATTAATTTAGTTTTTTCTCAACCTGATTTTGTCCAATCTCCATTATCACAACTTCGTGATATGTTTGTTCCAATTAATTTAATTAATGGTGGGGTATATCCTTCACCTAATGGGGCAAATTTAAAAATTAATACAAGTGCGGGTTACATATATGGTTTGGGTATTAATTTCGCATCGAATACATTAGAACCAAATTCATTATCAATATCAGGAACTAGTCCTTGCACATTTCAATATAGAACTCAAACAGGTGGGACGGTTACAAATGTTACTGATATTGATCCACTTAACTATGATGTTGGTGGAGTTAAAACACCAATAACAGGAACTAAAACAACAAACCAAAGAATTTTTTTATTACAAAATGGTTCGTTTAGAATTCAATACGGTCAAAACGTTTATACCACATTTGCAGAAGCGGTTGCATCATTACAAACCGAATCATTCACGGAATTCCCTAATTTTATTAACAATGCCGTTCTTATTGGAATCTTAACGGTGACATCGACCGCAACTGATTTAACGGATCCTGCAAAGGCAAGATTTTTCTTCGCATCCAAATTTGGTGAAACTGTAGGTGCTGCGGGAGGAGTGTCAACAACAAACTTACAACAGGCATACAACAACTCATCTCAACCTGAAATCACAACTAATTCAACATTAGGTGCTGTTTCAATTAAAAGAGGTAGTGCTTCTGACGCTGATCATGTATTTGAAATTCAAGATGGTGCTGGTGTTGATAGAATGTTAGTTAATGGTTCAGGTAGAACAACAACGACAGATTTAACAATTACAGGTCTTACAGTTAATTCAGGATTGACAAGATTTTTAGTTGTCGATACAAGTGGAAACACATATTACAGAACAAGTGGTGCCGATGGAACATCGGGAACTAACGGGACATCAGGGACTAATGGAACTAGTGGTAGTTCAGGAACTAATGGTACAAGTGGAACCAATGGAACTAGCGGTAGTTCAGGGACAAATGGAACATCCGGCACAAACGGGACTAGCGGTTCTTCAGGGACTAATGGGACAAACGGGACATCTGGAACGAATGGCACAAGTGGAACAAATGGAACTAGTGGTTCTTCAGGAACTAATGGAACAAACGGCACATCAGGGACTAATGGAACATCTGGCACAAATGGTTCTTCGGGGACTAACGGTAGTTCAGGAACAAATGGAACATCTGGCACAAACGGGACTAGCGGTAGTTCAGGAACAAACGGGACTTCAGGAACTAATGGCACAAGTGGAACCAATGGAACTAGCGGTAGTTCAGGCACAAATGGAACATCCGGCACAAACGGGACTAGCGGTTCTTCTGGAACCAATGGAACAAGCGGTAGTTCAGGCACAAATGGAACATCAGGATCTAGCGGAACTAATGGAACATCAGGAACTAATGGAACTAGCGGTTCTTCAGGCACAAATGGAACAAGCGGAACCAATGGGACTAGCGGTAGTTCAGGAACAAACGGAACAAATGGAACTTCAGGGTCTAGCGGAACTAATGGAACAAACGGTAGTTCAGGCACAAATGGAACATCAGGATCTAGCGGAACTAATGGAACCAATGGAACATCGGGAACAAACGGAACTAGCGGTAGTTCAGGGACTAACGGCACATCAGGAACAAATGGGACAAGTGGAACTTCACCAACAGTTCCAGGATCAAATGACCAAGTATTAACTTCAAACGGGTCAGGTGGAATAGTTGCAGAATCTTTATTAACATTTGATGGAACTAAATTAAGTATGTTATACCAATCAGGTGATGAAGGTGGTGAATTATTCTTAAACAAGGCGGTTACCAATACAACATTAAGTGGTGGAATTACAATAGATTCATACCAAAATAAATTAAGATTTTTTGAACAAGGTGGAACTGCGAGAGGTGCGTATATTGATTTAACAGCATGTGCTGCCGGTGTTGGCACAAATTTATTAAGTGGTGGTGGAACGACTAGTGGAACAAATGGAACATCGGGAACCAATGGAACATCGGGAACTAATGGAACAAACGGAACATCCGGCACTAATGGCACAAGTGGAACTTCAGGATCTAGCGGAACTAATGGAACATCGGGATCTAGCGGAACTAATGGAACATCGGGAACCAATGGGACTTCAGGGTCTAGCGGAACTAACGGAACAAGCGGAACCAATGGGACTAACGGAACAAGCGGTTCTTCAGGCACTAATGGAACTAATGGAACAAGCGGAACGAATGGAACTAATGGTTCTTCAGGAACAAACGGCACATCAGGGACAAACGGGACATCTGGCACTAATGGAACAAGTGGTTCTTCAGGGACTAATGGAACTTCAGGGACTAATGGGACTAGCGGTTCTTCAGGGACAAATGGAACATCGGGAACCAATGGGACTTCAGGGTCTAGCGGAACTAATGGAACATCGGGGTCTAGCGGAACTAATGGAACGTCAGGAACTAATGGAACAAGTGGTTCTTCAGGAACTAATGGAACTTCAGGAACAAATGGAACTTCAGGAACAAATGGAACTAGTGGTTCTTCAGGGACAAACGGGACAAGTGGTAGTTCAGGCACTAATGGAACTAATGGTACAAGTGGAACTAACGGTAGTTCTGGAACTGACGGAACAAGCGGAACAGGATTTTCATCAATTTCACCAACTACAAATGATAACATATTAACAGCAAACGGAACTTCAAATTCTGCAGATTCAGAACCAAATTTAACATTTGACGGAATAAATAATATTCTGAATGTAACGGGTAGAACCAACATGACAGACTCAACTGCAGCACCAGCACCTTCGTTAAGTATTGTAAGTAACCCAACAGTACCGGTTAAAAGAACAATATCTGTTACTAATTCAGGTGACGGTATAAATACAAATGATCTATTTGGAGTTCAAACATTAGTGACAGGTGCGGTTAATAGTGCAATTGGATACTCTACTGACGTTTCAGATGCCGTAGGAGAAAATATTGGTGTTGATATTATCAATGCTTCAAGTCAGTCAGGATCAACTCAATGGGGGTCAAGAACAAACGTTGTGAGTGCTGGACCAGATATTAAATATGGTCACTACACTTTATTGGCCAACGGAGGTAAAGATAATTATGGTAATTATAATCAAGTTTCTGACGGGACAAATTCAAACACAGCTTACTATGGTAATGTAACGGGAATTGTAAATAAATTTGGTTACGTATTACAAGGAACAAACTCTTCAGCAAAACCATCAGGTAGTGATACACAATATGGTGTGTCTCTTACCGTTAATGGTGCAGGTAACACATCAAGCACACAAAAATACGGAGGTTACTTTGATGTAAGTGGGGATGCTAAAGGACATAGTGGTATATATACTAAAGCCCAAAGTGCCACCGCAGCTAATTATGGTGTTGAGGCATATGCCTCGGGTATATATGGAAATAATTATGGTATTTACGCTTTAAATGATACAGTAGTTAGTGGAGGTTTAGACGTTCAACATGGTGGGTATTTTGAATCCACTGGTTTTGGTGATGTAACATCAACAATAAAATATGGTGTTTTTGCGTCGGCTTCAAACACGTCACTTGAAAACTATGGTTTATTTACTCAAGCAAATGGTGGTGATAAAAATTATTCATTATATGCTGCCGCTGGTAGATGGACATTAAGACACGACCCGAATGTCGAATTAGGTATAAGTGACCCTGAAGGTTATGGTGACATTGTATATTTTGGTGGTGGAGGAAGTTCATTTGCAGCCGGTGATGTTGTTTATTTAAACGCAACAGGTGATTGGTCACCAACAGATGCTGGTAATTCTGGTAACTCAACAAATATGTTAGCATTAGCTCTTGGTAACAATGTGTCAGATGGACTTTTGATTAGAGGTTACGCATATTCAAGTAGTTGGAGTTGGACCATTGGTGCACCTTTATATTTGGTTTCTGGAACTGCAGGGGCTATGACAAATACAGCACCATCAAGTGGAGGTGACGTTGTTAGAATAGTTGCTTATTCTATAGACTCGGCAACAGGAGGAAAAAAAATATATTTTAATCCTGATAATAGTTGGACAATAGCTTAAATTTAAAACTGTCTATTATCAATGTAGATAATAACTTCATTGTAGTATTCTATAAAATGTTCGTTCCATAAATCCCACTTTATGTTTACACCATCAATAGAATACACTTCAAAGTTATTAAACATTTGTAAAATATTATCTCTAAACCATCTGAACTTACATTCATGAAAGTTTTCATCGTTACGTAAATGAAACTCGGTAACAATTTTTGGGATTGTTTTTAAAAATTCTATATTAGATGGTTGAAACACATCGTATTCTCCCCCTTCACAATCACACTTAAGAAAATCAATTTTATCAATTCCATTCTCATCTAAAAATTCTCTGAATGTAAAAGTAGGAACACTTTCACTAATTCCATCCCATGTAATGTCAATTCTTTTTTTGTCAGTAATTGCACCCTGAATTATTTTGACATTATTTTTTCCAACGTTCCTTTTTAAAACTTCTATTTGATATGATAATGGCTCAACAACAAAACATTGTTTTGGATTGTTCGGTAAAATTGAATACGTGAATGGTCCTAATGATGCACCTAAATCAACAACAATATCACCCTCTTCTACGGTAAAACATCTATCATATATGTTATGATCTTCAATTTCTTTAATTGCGGCCTCACTATACCAATTAGTTTTTCCTCCCCAATCAAAACCATCTAATTTATTTTTTTTCTCAATAACTTGTTCTTTATTCATAATCTTATTTATTTCTTTTATCACCATGTCTGATGTTATTTTTTTGGAACATTCAAATTGACGATCAGTTCCTTTATGAAGTGGACACCAATTCCAATCACCAGCGTTTAATCTATCATTATTAAAACATCCATGACATACGTCTTCATTTATAACTCTATATGTGTCTAACTTTGTTTCTGCAAATTTTTCACTAAACCCTGAAATTAAAATGACGGGTAATTCACATGCCCAAGCCAACCAAGATAAGCCTGAACCTAACCCAATGAAAAACTCACAAGTTGATAAATCATCAATTACTTCTTGTAAATTACCACCTTTATATATTGTAACTCCTTTTGGGTAAAAATTATTCATATACCCATCACCTTCTTTAGAATAGATCATACATTCATAACCTAATGCATCAAGATGATCTATAACGGACTGCCACCCATCAGGATTGTTCCAATACTTTGCCTGTGCGGTTGAATGAAATCCAATACCAACTTTTTTCTTTTTTGGGGTGTTTGGTAATTTAAGTTTTGGTCTAATCTCTTTATATTCTAATCCCAAAATATCCGTTGCTGTTTTTTGTAATGGCTGTCTTTTAAAATCAAAAGGATGTTTATTAAAATCAAATTCCCCATTTTCGTTGTAATACCAACCAAGTTGATATTGAGCGATTATATTATATACCGTTTCACCTGGATCAACAAATTCAATATTTGGGTATTCATTTTTAAATAATGAATTCATAAATGTGGATACGATCAACTCGCAATTGTGTTTTTTTCTAAACTCCTCACAATATGGAATCCAAGCCAACGTGTCACCAAGAGATTTTGAACCGAAAGAAATATAAACTCTTTTGTTTTCAAGATTCAAAACATTTGAATAAATAACATTTTTGTTTTCTTTTATTTCGGTTTTCCATTTTGTGTAATATTGTCTATTAACTTTAACCCAAGAATTGATTTTAATATTATTGTTATAAATAATATTTTCTTGTTCATCAAAAAAGGTAATCTCAAAGTTTGAATCGTCATCCCCTGTTATTTCAATAAAAGGATTTACAACAAAATGATTATTTATCTTGCATGATTTTGTTATTGGATTATTTATTGTTTTTGTTACATTTTTAACTTCTTTATAAAAATCTAATAACTCTTTTTTAAAATCCCTTTCATTATTTATTTCATAAGTTTCATTTGAATTTAATAACTCAAGTAAGGTATTTTTTATGTCGTTGTAATCGTTTGATTTGATTGGTGTAATATACTTGTCAAACATTCCAACATATTGTGGTAGATTTCTTGTCATTATTTTCATTCCATAGTTAATAGATTCTCTAATAACCAAAGGATTACATTCCCAAGTTGAGTTAAACATTAAAACATCACAGGCTTTCATAAATGTATCAACATCATCTCTTTCACCCCACACCGTAACATTCTTTGGTAAATCATCCATTATTGGTTTCCAATAATTTTCAAAGTTTGACGCTTGGTTTCCAATAAAATGAAAATGTAAATCAGGGTGAGTATCTTGTAATAATCTTGCAACTTCAATACCCTCCTTTTGATTTTTACCTTCAGTCCAAAGACCGACATTTAAAATGTGTGTTTTTGTAATTGGGATGTTTAATTTTTCTCTTTCTGTTATTTTTTTTAATAATGGAACTCTATGTGATTGATCAACTATACTAAGGTCATTTAGTATATCACTTACCTTATCTTCCAATGGATATTCCCAAACTTTCTTTGGTGTATCAAGTTTGTTAAATTGACTTGTCAAATGATAAGGGGTGACTAAAGAATAATAGTCAGGGTGTAGTTTTTTATTTGTATTTCCATTAAACCAAATGTTATGACAAGTCTCAACAATTCTCCACGTTCTATCATTATCATATAATTGGTTAAGTAGATCTAAAGGAATTTTATTAAAACTTTCAAACCCTTCCGGTATTTCTTCAATATGGACAATATCAATTTCATTTTCCTTTATAATATCAATTAGTTGATATTTTTTTTCAGGTTCTGTAAACCAACCTAATGTGAAAAAATGATTTGAATCAAGTAAGTCAATTATCTTATTTCTTTGAACTATGTATGTGTCACTAAACTGCGAATATTCTACAAGAAAAACTTCAATTTCATTTTTATATTCCAATAAAGATTCAATTCTCTTTAATACGAATTGTGGCATCCCTCCTGTTGATAAATGGGGAACAACATACATTAATTTTATTTTCATCTAAAAAAAAATAATTTATTCATATTATTTGTGTAGTATCTTACTATTAGTTTGTGAAAGAAATTTGTTTAGACATATCAGATTGTAGAGCGTTAGGTGATACTTTATGTGCAACCCCAACGATTAGAAAACTATATCACTCTTATGGAAAAAAAATTTCTGTAATCACACATTATCCTGAATTGTTTTATAACAATCCATATGTTTTAGAAATTTTTGATAATTCAAAAAATAAAGAAGAATTATCAGATCATGAAATTTTTTCAACTTTCGACATTTCATACAAAGAAAATGGTGTTTGTAATAAACATAACACAATTGATATTAGACAATTTCACGCAATTAATCTTGGGTTTATGTTAACCAAAAATGAGATGACCTTAGATTATTTTCCAAATGATGTGTCATTACCTGATCTACCAAAAAAATATGTTTTAATTCATCCCGTTCAAAATTGGGAATCAAGAACTTGGCCAATAAAAAATTGGCAAATGTTAACACAGTTGTTAAATGAAAAAGGGATTCATGTTATTTCTGTTGGTAAAGATTCTTCTGAATTGGGAGGGTCTAATGTTGATAAACCTGTTTTTGATTTTCCAATTAAGTTGGGATATAACTTAATGAATCAAACTTCAATAGATCAAACTTGGCATTTAATAAATAATAGTTCTTGTTTTGTGACTATGGATTCGGGTCTTTTACATTTAGCGGGAACAACAGATGCCGAAATAATACAATTAGGAAGTTCAATCGATCCTGAGTTTAGATCACCATATAGAAATGGTAGTCAAGAATATAAGTATCATTATGTTAGTGGTGGTTGTGGTTTACATTGTGCCTCAGATATGAAATATGGTGTTCGTGAGTGGGGATCAATACAAGGTATACCTTCTTTAGTAAAATGTTTAGAAAGAAAAGAAACTTTTGAATGTCACCCAAATATCTTATCGGTATACAATAAAATTTTAGAAATAGTTTAATTTGGTATTTATGTTATATGCCAAACATAGTTCAAATTAATTCTTTATCGGGAACGGCACCTTTTGATTTATATGTGTGTGATCAAACAATTTCATATTGTTTTTTTGTTGCGAGCATTTCAGGATCACCATATACATTTGATGTTCCACCCCCATTAGATTCAACAACACCAATTATATTAAAAGTTATTGATGCAAATAACTGTGAGGTAATATATCTATTATCTTGTGGTGAAATTTATATTAAAGAATTTGAAGGGTTTGAAGTGTTCTTATTTCAGGATGCAAATGTATTTATATTTGAAGGTCCACCTTAACAATTTACTATTGAGATGTCTATAATATTTTTGTTTTATGAAAATATTTGTTCAAATCGCGTCGTATCGCGACCCTCAGCTTATACCAACAATAGAAAATATGTTGGAGAATGCCAAAAGACCAAAAAACATTGTAATTGGTGTGGCAAGACAATTTCATCCTGAAGATGGTTTTGATGATCTATCCAAGTATGAAAAAGATAAAAGATTTAGAATCCTAAATATTCCTTACACAGAATCAAAAGGAGTTTGTTGGGCAAGACATCAAGTTCAACAACTATATGGTGGTGAAGAATATACCCTTCAGATCGACTCTCACATGAGATTTGAAAAGAATTGGGATGACGAAATGATTAAAATGATTAAACAACTTCAAAAGAAAGGTCATAAGAAACCTTTATTAACGGGGTATGTTTCATCTTTTGATCCTGAAAACGATCCTGCAGGTAGAGTTACTGAACCATGGAGAATGGTTTTTGATAGATTCACTCCTGAAGGTGTTGTATTCTTTTTACCTGAAACTATTCCAGGTTGGAAAGAAATGAAAGAACCAATTCCGGCAAGATTCTATTCTGCACATTATTGTTTTACGTTAGGTGAATTTTCAACCGAAGTTCAACATGATCCTGAATTTTATTTTCACGGAGAAGAAATTTCAATTTCAGTAAGAGCATATACTCACGGTTATGATTTATTCCACCCACATAAAGTTCTTGTATGGCACGAATATACAAGAAAAGGTAGAACAAAACAATGGGACGATGATAAAGAATGGCATTTAAGAAATACCGCATGTCATATTAAAAACAGACAACTTTTAGGAGTTGATGGTGAAACGTTTAATGGTGATTACTCTGAATGGTTTGGAACTGAAAGAACCGTTCAAGATTACGAAAAATATGCTGGTATTCGTTTTGAAACAAGAGGGATTCAACAAGAAACAATAGATAAAAAATATCCACCAAACACATATAATTTTGAAACCGAACAAGATTGGAAAAATTCATTCTCAACAATTTTCAAACATTGTATTGATATAAACTATGTTAGTGTTCCTGAAAAAGATTATGAATATTGGGTAGTTGCTTTCCACGATGAAAATGACGAAACATTATATAGAAGAGATGCCGACATTAATGAAATCAACGGATTCTTCAGAGACCCTGATGGGTATTGTAAAGTGTGGAGAGAATTCAACACAACTAAAAAACCTAAGTATTGGGTTGTATGGCCTTACTCAACTTCTAAAGGATGGTGTGATCGATTAACAGGAAATTTATAATAACATGGCAAATATTTCGTTTTACGGTTCCCACAATGCCGCTGTAGTTGTGGAGGATCAAGGAAAAATTATTACAGTAATAGAGGTAGAAAGATTTTTAACTCAAAAAAATGCAGGTTATTCACAATATTTAGTATCATATTCAAGACCTTTTTTATTAAAACATATTATACAATATATTAAAGATGAGTTTGGTATTTCTGAATTTGATAAATGTTATTACTTAAATTCTGATACGGTAGAAGGATCTGAAAAAGTTCATTATCAAGAATTAATACCAGCAAAAGAATACATCAATTCATTACACCATTTAAGTCATGCTGCTTGCGGATTCTATCAAACGGATTATAATGAAGCGTTAATCATTTCTTTTGATGGTGGAGGTAATGACGGGTTCTTCAATGTTTATCACGCTGAAGATAGAAATAACATAAATGTAGTTGAGAAATTCAATATTGATTTAGGATTTCCATATATGTCATTTGGTGATTACTTGGGTGACATTACAAAAGAACCGGCACTTAATATTGGTAATTTAGTTTATGCAGGAAAAATAATGGGTCTTTGTTCGTATGGAAATGTGAACGAAGAATGGTTACCACATTTTGAGGAATACTATAGAAGAAAACCAGATGGTTTAAATTACTTACAATACCTACAAGAACTTAGTGAACAAACAGGTTTATCATTTGATATGGAAAATCGAATGTCAGGTCAGTTAGGGTGGGATGTTGCTAAGACATCACAAATTGCATTTGAGAATGTTTTTATGGAATTGGCTCAACCGTTTTTAGATCAATTCCCTAATATTCCTTTGATTCTTGTTGGTGGATGTGCGTTAAATATCTTGTTAAACACAAAATTACACCAAGAACTTAATAGACCTGTGTTTGTTCCACCAAATCCTAATGATTGTGGAATTGCAACAGGTATGATGTTAAATCACATTAAACCTGAAAAGGCAATTGATATTACTTATGCGGGTATTGGTATTTTAGACAAACACACATTAATGTCTCATGTAGAAGAACGACACGCTCTTCCTCTTAAAACTGAAATGTTAGTTGATGATTTAGTAGATGGTAGAATTGTTGGGGTTGTCAGAGGTAATGCCGAACATGGACCAAGAGCTTTAGGAAATAGAAGTATTATTTGTAATCCAGCCTACGAAAACATGAAAGACATTTTAAATGCAAAAGTAAAAAATAGAGAGTGGTATAGACCATTTGCGCCTGTTTGTAAATTAGAAGATGTATCTAAATATTTTAATTTCGAAGGTGAGAGTAAATGGATGGGATTTTGCCCAACGGTAAAAGAAGAATGGAGAGAAAAATTAGTTTCAATTACACATGTTGACGGGACTGCGAGAGTTCAAACAGTTACAGAAGAACAAAATCCTTGGTTATATAATTTATTAACCGAATTTGAGAAAAAATCAGGAATTGGTGTTTTATTAAACACATCTTTCAATGTAAACGGAAAACCAATTCTTTCTCGATATAGTGATGCGATTTGGGTTTATGATAAAACAGAAATGGATTGTCTTTTATTAGGTGATTATTATTTTAGAAAAAGAGCATGAAAACAAAATTAGTAACTGCGTTTTATACTGATATTATTGGGTTTCCTTTTTTTGGTCACGAGTCCTTTGCAAGACATGAACGTTATTTACATTCATTAAGAACTTTAAACAATATGAATACAGAAATTGTTTGTTATTGTAATGACACTCAATATGATTTAATGACCAAATATTGTGAAGAATTTAATTTGACTAATGTAACGATTAAGATTTCAAACCTTAGAGATTATCCAAAAACAAATAGAATGTTAGAATTAAAAAGATCTAACGATCAATTTAATTTTTATCATGAAGTTGATTGGAATAAGTTATATCTTCTTTCTAAAGAGTATGATGAATTTTATGATTATATTTATTGGATTGACTGTGGTTTATCTCACCGTGGTTTATTCACTTTAAAATACAATCCACACTCCGATAAAATTACAGGTTTATCAAGAGATTGGGAAAACTATTCATTCACAAATATATTTTGTCCTGAATTATTTCCAAAGATAAATAATTGGGTAGGTGATAAATTAATCAATTTGGCAAACACTATGTTTTCCCACAACCCAAACGAAATTAGATCTGTTTATAAAAATAACAACGATTACAAACACATGTCAGTTGGTGGTATTTTAGGGGGACACATTTCAAAATTAAATTGGTTCATAGAACAATTTGATAGAATAAGTGATATAAGTTTAAATGAAAATTTTATATTAAATCACGAAGGTATGATAACAGATTTAGAGTTTGAAAATCCTGAAATGTTTAAAACTTATAGTTTTGACACTTGGTATCATGATGACTTTTGGCTTACAACACCGATTTTCGATAGAGAATCAATTAAAAATAAAACACACTTCGTTCATTTTTTTGAAAAGGAGTTAGGAATTTAAAAATTAAATATGGAAGATTTTTTTGATAAGGTATTACACTATTATGGCAGAAAGGGCCAAAAACTATTTATGATCAACATTGGTGCCATGGACGGTGTTATGTTTGATAGTATGAGCGGTTATGCTCAAATATACAATTCAGATGTATTATATGTTGAACCAATGAAACCTCATTTTGAAAGATTGGTAGAACATAAAAGTAATAACCCTGGAAATAAATTTGAAAATTCGGCGATTAGCGATTTCAATGGGACTATTACTATGAAAACAATTCCAATTGAGGTTGTTGACGAAGGTTTAGTTCATCCTGCTTTTTATGGTATGAGTGTGATTGATCCTACTAAAAATGGTATGGGTAGTGAAGGTGACAGAGAGGTTGTTGAAAAATATGCCGTTGATGTTGAGGTAAATTGCATCACATGGGATACTCTTGTTCAAAGACACAATATAGAACATTTTGATGTGTTGTCAGTGGATACTGAAGGACATGATTATACAATTTTTAAACAAATTGATTTACAAAAATTTAGACCTAGTCTGATTAGATTAGAGTGGTGTAATATGACTGATGAAGAAAAAACTAACATTACAAATAAATTTACAGATGCTGGATATGTTTATGAAATATTAGGTAATATGGATATTGATGCAATTAGAAAAGATGTTTACGATGAAATAGAATTATCTTTAAATCCTGTAAAACCAAAAGAAGAAAAATCAAAATCAAGACTTACCATTGTTACTGGTTTATGGAACATTAAAAGAGAAGAATTAAGTGAAGGTTGGTCAAGATCTTATGAACACTACTTAGAAAAATTTTCACAGTTATTAGATACATCTTGTAATATGATAATTTTTGGTGATTCAGAATTAGAAAGTTTTGTTTTTTCTAAAAGAAGTCATGAAAACACACAATTTATTAATAGACCACAATCGTGGTTCAAAGGAGAATTCTATGATAAAATTCAAGAAATTAGAACAAATCCTGAATGGTATAATTTGGCAGGTTGGTTAAAAGACTCCACACAGGCTAAATTAGAAATGTATAATCCGCTTGTAATGTCAAAAATGTTTTTATTACACGATGCGGTTATATTAGATAAATTTGATTCTCAAAAATTATTTTGGTTAGATGCTGGAATTACAAACACAGTGAATCCAGGTTATTTCACACATGATAAAGTTTTAGATAAGGTGGAAAATTTATTTGATCGTTTCACATTTGTTGCATTCCCTTACGAAGCAGACAAAGAGATTCATGGATTTGATATTGACGCAATGACCGAAATGGTTGGTCAAAGAGTTAATAAAGTTTGTCGTGGAGGTTTCTTTGGTGGATCTAAACCAATGATTAGAGAAATGAACACTCTATATTACGACTTAATGAAAACTACTTTAAGTAGAGGTCTTATGGGAACTGAAGAAAGTTTGTTTTCAATTATGACATATACAAACCCAAACAATATTGATTATGTAGAAATTGAGTCTAATGGGTTATTATATAAGTTTTTTGAGGACGTTAAAAACAATAATGTAGAAATTAAAAGTTTTAGAAAGGGAACCCCAACCAAAGTTAGAAATGGAGATGTTGGTTTATATGTAATTACATTCAACAGTCCTAAACAATTTGAGACGTTAATTAATTCTATGTATGCTTATGATGAAGATTTTATTCATAAAACAAAGAAATTTTTATTAGACAACTCAACTGATTTATCTACCACACCAAAATATTTGGAACTGTGTGAAAAATATGGTTTTGAACACATCAAGAAAGATAATATAGGTATTACGGGAGGTCGTGTGTTTGTTGCCGAACATTTCCACGAATCAAATATGGATTACTATATGTTCTTCGAAGATGATATGTTTTTCTACAATGGACAAGATTTTACTTGTAAAAATGGGTTTATGAGAAAAACTAAAAATTTATACGAAAAAGTTTTACAAATTTCTAAAAAAGAAAATTTTGATTTCTTAAAATTTAACTTTACAGAATTTTATGGTAGTCATGAAAAACAATGGGCGTGGTATAATGTTGATCAAGAGTATAGAAATACTATTTGGCCTGATAACCCAAAACTTCCTGTAAACGGTCAAGATCCAAATGCTCCTTATTTAGAATATAAAAATATTAAATCATATGAAGGGACACCTTACGCCACGGGTGAAGTTTATTTATCAAATTGGCCGATAATTTTATCTAAAGAAGGAAACTACAAATGTTATATTGAAACTAAATACACCTATCCTTACGAACAAACTTTAATGTCACATTGTTATAAAGAAATGAAGAAAGGAAAAATACATGCGGGAGTTCTTCTTATGACACCAACCGAACACGATCGTTTCGAGTTTTATGAAGGTGGGTTAAGAAAAGAATTTTAATTCAAGTATTTATTGAAAAATGCTAAATGGAATTTTTCATTAAGAAAGGTGCGACCCTTCCTGTTTTAAAAATCAACGTTATTAAAGACGGTAGATCTGACTATGATAGAACTATGCGGTATTTAGAAGAGACCGACATATTTTTTTCTATGGTCGATACTGAAACAGGTATACCAAAGTTTACATCAAGACCTGCGGGTGTGATGAAAAAAGAACAATTAAATACAAACCTTCAAACGGAGTATTATGTTTATTATCAATTCACACCTAACGACACAAAAAAAGTTGCAAGATACAAAGGTCAATTTCTTTTTAGAAATGAAACAGGTTATTTAATACTTCCTTTAAATCAAGAAATATATGTAAATGTTACTGATAGTTTTATAATAAATGATTTTGAATATCAAAGTTGTTATGTTGTAGATTTTCCTTGTTGTAAATCACAACCTGTTCCACCACCAATTCCTCCAATACCAACAACCACAACATCAACCATACCAACAACCACAACATCAACCATAACCGGTTTATAATACTAAATGGTCTTTTGTTGTATTTATAGAAAAAGATTAAATGGAATTTACTATAGGTCAAAACTCTACGCTCCCTCTTTTAAAATTACAGGTTGTAAAGGATGGGATCAGTGATTACGAGTCCATGATGAATTTTATTGAAACCTCATCGATATTTTTTTCGATGACAAACATTGAGACTGGTGTTTTAAAAATAAATGCTAAGGCAGCAAGTTTTGTTGAAAAATTAGAGTTAAACCCAAATGCTAGTCCTGAGTATTACGTTTATTATAAATTCACACCTCAAGATACAAACAAAGTTGGAAGATATGAAGGTCAGTTTGTTTTTATAAATGAAACAGGAACATTAGTATTACCAATTAGAGAAAAGTTATATATTAATATACTTGAAAGTTATATGTCAAATGATTTGGTATATAATAATTGTTATGTTTTGGATTATAGATGTTGTGTAACACCTTTCCCAACAAACACACCAAGTCAAACTCCATATCCTATTTTGAGTATGACCCCTACTCAAACACCTACTCAAACACCTACACCAACAGTAACACCTACAAACACATCCACACCTACAGTAACACCTACAAACACATCCACACCTACTCAAACATTAACACCAACGGTAACACCAACAAATACATTTACGTCCACCCAAACGGTAACACCAACAAATACTCAAACAGTAACACCAACAAATACTCAAACAGTAACACCAACTCAAACACCTACCCCAACTCCAACACCAACTCAAACACCAGCGGTCGTTGTATTAATCAATCCAATAATAACCGAAAATGATGAATATATTATCGTTGGTAATAATGAATATTTAAAATTTTAAAACTATTTATAAAATAAAAAACTATGGCACTAACAGGTAAAACAATTGGAGAATTAGAATATCTACAATTCCCAACAAATGAAACTTTAATTCCAGTACAATATATTGGGGACACTTATCATATTACATTTTCTTCGATAACATATAACGAAGGGACATATGCACAGTTTGTTGCAGAAGCAGGAGCCGGTGTTCTTACACCAGGTAGATTTTATTTGATGACAGATTATCAGGCCATTTATGACCAACCTAACTATGATAATTTCAAAACTCCCATCTTTACAGGTAACAGTATGACAGGTATTACCGAACCATTATTATTACTTGCAATATCAGAAACGCAGTTTTCACCTACGGTATATTCAACATTATATCCTCAAGATCAAATAACATATGATATAACTTGGAATACGACTGAAATCTCAAGCACACCAGCAAAAGGTAGGATTACAGAAAGAATTGACATATACAACAACAGAACAGACTACGATCATAGAAATATTTTATTTAAAAGATATCGCGGGTATTCATATGATCAAAATAATCCACTGAGTGGTCTTGTAGGGATAAGTGGTATAACAGGAAATACTGGTGTATTATATGGAAACACAGGAACAACATTTAATTCAAACTTATTTGTTGGAAGTTATATTGCGGTGAGAAATTTAAATCCATATATTTTTGAAGTTATTTCAGTTGAGAGTGATTCTCTTGCTACAATATCAGGTGTAACTATAAGTGAAACTAATGACTCATCTTATTATTACGGAAATGACGATGGGATAATGAGTTATTACCAAGCAAATGTAAGACAAGATTTAGTTTATGAATACACAACATTTGGTGATGCCATTGATGATAATGGTGCTGTAAATAATTATGTTGGTAATTACTCAAATCTTTATTTATACGAAGGGGTTGGAAACTTTTTATTGGCAAATAATGTATTCTTAGTGGGTGCTTACAGAAACAACACTATTGGTGACGGATCTCGTAATAATACATTTAACGATGATTGTTATGATAACCAAATAGGGTCTAATTTTTATAACAACTCCACAAATGATGATTTTGATAGTAATATAATCGGTGATAATTTCCGTGACAATTTTATTACCGCTAATTTCCAACGAAACAGAATTGGTTATAATTTTTATGATAATATTTTAACAGGATCTGATTTTTACAGAAACAATATCGGAAATGATTTTAATGGAAATGTTTGTAATAACAACGACTTTCAAAATAATGAGATAGGAAATCAATTTAACAATAATGAAATTTATAATAATTTTTATAAAAATGACATAGGTAATGGTTATAACGGTAACAATATCTACAGTGATTTTTATGGTAATTTGATTGGGAACGGATATAATAATAATACTATTTATACGAGTTTTAGAGATAATGTAATTGGTGATTATTTTGATAATAACACAATTGGTGACAATACAAACATCGGAGGATTTTCGTTTTATTTAAATAATATCGGGTATTACTTCCAAAGTAACATTATATTAGGAACCTTTGCCTATAATGAAATAGGTAGTAATTTCCAAAATAATAATATTGGTGACGGATTTGGGTTTGGGATTTCTACAAGTCAAGGAAATAAAATAGGAAATTATTTTTACAATAATATAATCGGTGAATATTTTTATAATAATGTGATTGCAGATGGATTTTATTTTAACACAGTAGTTGATTTTTTCCAATTAAATGATGTAAAATTTTCATTATTTTCTACCGATTTTAGCACATCAACATATGTTTATGGTGACTATAATTGCACTTTATTTAAAAACTCGGTATTATCCCCAAGACTTTCTTACTTTGACGGGTCGGATACTTTGATGGTAGTTAATGTGACCGATTAAAAATATTAAAATTTTAGTTGATAAGAGTATTTTTTACTCCTATATTTATTTACGAAGGTAAATGCCGACCTAATTCGGTAGCTAATACACCAAAAGTAAATAACTATGATATCACAAGAAGAAATTGAAAATTTCCTACAAGGAAACGACCCCGAACAATATATCGTGTCAGTAGAATACGATTATGTATCCGACAAAATTTTTAGAGTAAAAGAAGTTCCTGGTAAAGGAAAACAAATATCAAAAGACACCTTGATTTCATTTGCATGGGTTGGTGATCTACGAAGTCTTAACTTTTATTCAAAATCAAAAGCATTACAAAAAGAAGCCATGTCTAAACATGGTATTATTATAGAAAAATTAAAAACCGAAGGTAATGATCGTTTAGAACGAGGACTTACCTTTATGGTTAAATCTATGAAAGGTTATAGAAATCTTATTCAGTTCTTTAGAGAAGGAGGTGTAGATCCGTGGGGTGAAAATGTAAGAGACCTCATCATGGTTTTACCCCCCGTTGAGCAATACCTCATCTCAAAAGAGAAACGACTATTCAAAGGATTCGAAGAATACAATGACATCACAAGGATGGTATTCGACTTGGAGACGACCTCACTTGAGCCCAAGGATGGTCGTATCTTCATGATCGGAATTAAAACAAACAAAGGATTCAAAAAAGTAATTGAATGTTCTAATGAAGATGAAGAAAGAAGAGGTATAACCGAATTCTTCAATATCATAGAAGAACAAAAACCTTCAATTCTTTCAGGATACAATTCATTCAACTTCGACTGGTATTGGATTTATGAAAGATGTAAAATGTTGAATCTTGATATCAAAAGAGTTGCTAAATCTCTGAACCCTGAAAAATCTATATCACAAAAAGAATCAATGTTAAAATTAGCAAACGAGGTTGAGAAATTTACTCAAACTCAAATGTGGGGTTATAACATTATTGATATTCTACATTCAGTTCGTAGAGCTCAAGCAATCAACTCAAACATTAAAGAAGCTGGTTTGAAGTATATTACTAAATACATTGAGGCTGAGGCTCCTGATCGTGTCTATGTTGAACACAACAAGATCGGTTCTATGTATCGTGAAAAGGAAGAGTATTGGTTGAATATTGAAAATGGTAAATATAAAAAAGTGGGCGTTGATTCTAAGATCGATGAGGTTTGTGGAAGACATTCTAAAATTTATATTAAAACAACGGGGGACGATATTATTGAGCGTTATCTTGACGATGACTTAGAAGAAACTCTTTTGGTTGATGAAGAATTCAATCAAGGTTCATTTTTGTTGGCATCACTTCTTCCAACAACATATGAAAGAGTATCAACGATGGGAACGGCAACACTATGGAAAATGTTGATGTTGGCTTGGTCTTATAAACACGGACTTGCAATTCCTGCAAAAAATGATAAAGGGAACTTCGTAGGAGGACTTTCAAGGTTGATTCGAACAGGATACTCAAAGAACGTATTAAAACTCGACTACTCGTCTCTATATCCATCAATTCAGTTGGTTCACGATGTGTTTCCTGATTGTGATGTGACAGGTGCAATGAAAGGTTTATTATCATACTTTCGTAACACTCGTATCAAATACAAACAACTTGCTGAGGAATATGCAACGATTGATAAAAAGAAATCAACATCTTATGACCGTAAGCAATTACCAATTAAGATCTTCATTAACTCGATGTTCGGTGCCCTATCAGCCCCACAAGTATTTCATTGGGGTGATATGGATAAAGGTGAAATGATTACTTGCACGGGTCGTCAGTATCTTCGAATGATGATTAACTTCTTTATGGATCGTGGATATACACCTCTTGTAATGGACACGGATGGTATTAACTTTTCTGTTCCTGAAGGTGTAGAAGAAAGACGTTATGTTGGTAAAGGTCTGAACTGGAAAGTAAAAGATGGTAAAGAATATGTTGGTGAAGAAGCGGATGTAATGGAGTTTAACGATCTTGCAATGAGAGGTGAGATGGCACTTGACACTGACGGACAATGGCCAGCGTGTATTAACTTGGCTCGTAAGAATTACGCCTTGATTACAGCAAAAGGTAAAATCAAACTTACAGGTAATTCAATTAAGTCTAAGAAAATGCCGATCTATATTGAGAAGTTCTTAGATAAAGGAATTAAATTACTTCTTGACGGTAAAGGACAAGAGTTTGTTGAGTGGTATTATGAATACGTCCAACAGATATTTGATCTTCAAATTCCTTTGATGGATATTGCAAACAAAGCAAAAGTAAAACAAACTATTGATGACTACATTATTCGTAGTAAACAAACAACAAAGGCGGGAAGTTTAATGTCTCGACAAGCACACATGGAATTGGCGATCAAGGAGGGGTTAAATGTAAATCTTGGTGATGTAATATTTTATGTTAATAATGGATCTAAAGCATCACACGGAGATGTTCAAAAAGTTAATAAACCAAAGAAAGGTTGGTCAGAAGATCATATAAACACTTATGGGGGACCAATTCCTGATTCATTAGATTCGATAATCCAACTTAATTGTTATAGAATTGATCCTTCAGATTTAGAAAATAACCCAACAATGAAAGGTCAATATAACATTCAAAGAGCAATTGCAACTTTCAATAAACGTGTTGAGCCATTACTTGTTGTTTTCAAACAAGAAGTAAGAAACGGATTGTTAGTTAAGAACCCAGAAGACAGACCATTCTTTACTAAAGATCAATGTGAGTTAATCAACGGACAACCATTTGATGAAAGTGACCAAGATAAGTTAGAAGACGTTATGGAAATTTCAGACGAAGAAATGTTGTTTTGGAATCGTGTTAATGAAACTCCATATCACATGTATAAAGATGCGGATGAAGTCATGTGGAAATACGTGCCAAAAGATGAATTAATCAAGTTTGAGTCCATCGGAGGATAGTATATACCATACTCCCTGAATGTTTTGTAATTCTATACAAGCACCTCTACCGATGTGAATTTCATCCCAATCTTCGTCAATTCTACCCATGTCAGGCATTATAGTGCAATTGGTTAATGACTTAATTGTAATCTTATCTGTAGTTGTTGAGTCTAATTTTAATTTACAATTACTAACATCTTTGATTAATAAAAGATATTCACCCTTTGTTGAGTAAATTTCTTCACTAATAACAACAGTTTCAAATGTATCCAAACTTATAGAACGACCTCCTCTAAATACTGTTTTTCTAACGGGTTTTTCTCTATATATTGCCATAACTTAAATAACGTATATTTGACGAGGCATTGCTCTAAACTTTAATTGTTTGTTAAGATTTTCTGCTAATAGTGCTTCACGCTCCATTACTTTTTCAGGACGAAGTCTTGTTAATCTTCCTTCTGCACCAATTAACTCTTCCAGAAGTTTAGCCTTTTCGTCTTTTCCTTCGGTCGCCATTGTAGTATAATCCATTGTAAGATCACCATCAGGAGTTTTTAGGTTTCCACTAAACTTACCTCTAACACGAGCTAATGTTTCTTTACAATAAGCAACAAACCATTTTCTAACCCAAATTTGTGCGGGATTGTTTAATTTTTCCCAAGACATTTTATTAAAAGGAACATCTGAAGGTAATAAAATAATATCAGGATTATCCGCTAAACACTTATCTCTATCTCCTTGTGACGTATCATAATACCAATACCAAACTTGACCTTGGGCCAATTCCGAATTTCCGAAATCAAACTTACCTCCAGGGGTATTTAAAAGGTGTAACGCTTTTTTACCACCAGGAAGTGCTGTGATATAATATGTTAATTCACCCGCAAATATTCTTCTTTGTATGTTAACTTCTTGCATTCTTAATAATGTATCAAATACTGGTGTTAAATAATAACTTCCTGCCATGTTACCAATTTGAGCAAGACCTCCACCACCACCTAAACCAGTTCCATTACCAACTCCGGCAAAACCACCTAAACCAAACAATAAATTATTAAGGGTTGTTGGGGTGAACCATAAAACTTCATTAATTTCACGACCTGCCGGTATTTCGTAAATTTGTTGATTAGGAACTAATTGTATGTAATCTTTTTTAATTTCCCAATCACCTCCGGCTTGTAGACCAACTATTTTAGAATATGCATAAGTATAACGAGTTTCAAAATCTAAACTTTTGGTTATGAAAGCTCGAGATAAAGATTGAGTATCAAGATTTAAGTTATACAATGATGTCCATTGTGATTCTATTAACCAATCCTGAACATATTGAGAATAATCATCAATAGAATATTCAAGTAAAGTATCCATCATTTCATCCTCTAATTCTACAGATCTTAAAGGTGCTCCAAGTAAATGTCTAACTTTTTGATAGAACTGACTTCTTTCCGGTTCGCTAATTATTGCCATAAGAGTTTTTTTATATAAATATCTTTTAGTTAGATAATTATTTTGTTTAACTCTTTTTTATAGAAATTTATCATCTCAGAAATTTCAATATTTTCACCACCCAATTCTTTTATTTTATCTGTAAAATATTTAATTCTATCTCTATAAAATTCAATTTGTTTATTAACATCTTTTGATATGAATTGTTTTACAGGTGCTTTTTGTGTTTCTTTTTGTAATGGAACTTTAAAGTTACTTTGAAGTGGCATTTCATAATAATATATATAATATGGTGGATTTCTTCTTGAGGTGCTTACCGTTAAAATTTTACTATAATCGTTTCTAAACATGATGTATTTTTGTTCTGCTCTATCAACATACAAAATTATATCAACATTTTCTTCTTTATATTTTTTGTTTGTGTGCCAAGATTCCACCTTAAAATAATATCCCCTATCTCCACCATCAAAAAATTCAATATGATTAAGGCTATTTGTAAAAGGTTTGACTTGGAAATAAATTGTGTCTCCTCCTTTAATTTTTAAAACTATATCTTGACCTTTTTTTCTATCATTAATATCTCCCGAACAATGTTCATACAACTCATAAGTCATACCTTCTTCATCAGGATTTAATTTATATATTTGTCGAATAATACTTGTTGCATAATTTTCATTCTCTTTACCAACTTCTATTGTCCCAACGTTTATTTCCGCCAAACGATCTAAATACATTCCTTCATTTGCGAAAAGGTCATAAGCATGTTCTTTAATCCATGTTTTAAAATCTGTTAACCCTTCAGTTTCTTCTAACCAAATGTTATATATTTCTTTTTTAACTTTACTATTGGTATCAAAACGATTGACGATAGACCATTGACTTGTTCCTCCGTGTTTTTTTTCTGCATAATCACCACCTAAAATACCAACATCTGTGGTGCATTTTTTTGTTTGGATTCTACCTATACAACCATTTTTATATTGTTTACCAAGACAACCTACATATTGTGAATTAATTAAATCTCTTAATTGTTTTGGTGTGTATGGAAATGCGAAAGTTGTGCTAATTTCATTTATAATTTCTTTAGACTCAACACTCTCTTTAATATTTTCTTTTTTTGTCTTTGACAAATATAAATCGTTTACAAACTCCCAATTAACAACATCCCAAAATTTTGAAATGTATTCATCTCTTTTGTTTTGATATTTTAAATAATATGCATGTTCCCAAACATCAAGACCCAACAATGGAAATCCACCTTTTTTAACAACATTCATAAGTGGGTTGTCCTGATTTGGAGTTGACATTATTTTTAATTTTCCATCTTTTGATAGATACAACCACGCCCATCCTGAACCAAAACGATCTTTCGCCGCTTGATTAAATTCGTCTTTTAGTTTTTTTATGTTACCAAAATCTTTTTTAATCTTTTCATATATTTCACCATGAGGTCGTTGTTTTTTTGGGGACAACATTTTCCAAAATAATGCGTGGTTAAAAGCTCCTCCAGCATTGTTTCTAACTTTATTATCGTATTTACTGATTGTTTTAATAATATCTTCTAACTCTAAATCACCTTTTTTATCTTTCAATGCATCATTCAATTTATCAACATAACCTTTGTAGTGTTTGTTGTAGTGAACGTTCATTGTTTTGGAATCAATAAACCGAGATAAAGAAGAATATGAATAAGGTAATTTTTCAATACCTATTTTTTTCATTTCAACCAACAAATTATTTTTGGTTTCAATTTTTTGTTCTAATAAAATTTGAGTTTCTAAAATTAAAAGTTTGTTATTAATTTTTTTATGTTCATACATTAATTGTTCCATTTCAGGATTTTCTTTTTCAAACATTTTAATAAGTCGTCCTGCAAAAGCATTTGCTTCATCTTCATTTTTACCACCGATGTCTGGACCTTTTTTTCTTTTTAAAACATCCATTTGGTGTTCATGAACCCATTCATGTGCTAAGGTTCTCATAATATCTCTATTCATACGATCACCAACCAAGACTTTAATTGTGTTATCAGACCTCCTACTACCTGTAGACATTTCACCTTTTTGTTGATTTAAAAAAAATACTTTAACATCGTTTTTCAAAGGAAATTCACGTTGCAGAAGTTCAGTAAACTTTGTAATAAAGTCGGTATATTTTTTAAAATCTTTATTTTCTATGGTTAGTTTTACGTTCATTCTATTTTGACATTTCAAACATAATTATATCTGATTCTTTATAGTATGGACCTATGTTTGTTTGATAAGTAACGGTTGCTTTGTATTCACCCGATTCTAACGGTCTATAAATATTTGAGTTTGAGTCCGCAATTGGTTCATTATTTAATAACCAAACCCATGTTAATGATGTTACGGTTATTGGAAATTGCGTTGGGGACATAACAATTAAATCGGAACCATCAATCATAACATCTAATCTGTTACCAAACACTAAAGATAATAAAGCATTTTTAAGTCCATCTATTTGTTCTTGTAATGTTACATCTACCTGATCGTTTATTGAATCTTCAGTAGATATTTTAGTTTCTAATGATTCGTCAATAGAATCTAATGAACTAAGATCTTCACTTAATCCATCAATTTGACTTTGATCTAATTTTGTTGGCATAATTTATTTTTATAATAAATATCACCGTTTGTTAATTAGATTTAATATTTCTTCAGCAACATCACCAACATTTTCAGGTGTTTGATCACCCATTACGGTTCTAATAATTTCTTTTTTCTTGTTAAGTATGTCATAAATAGCACCTTCTATAGTATTTTCAAATAAAGGATAATAAACCAATACGTTTGATTTTTGTCCGTAACGATATGCTCTATCTTCTGCCTGTGCGTGTTCTGCAGGAACAAATGATAAGTCGTTCATAATTACAACCTCAGCGGAAGTTAATGTTAAACCAACCCCTGCAGCTTTTAAATTACCAACAAAAACTCTAATTTTTTCATCATTTTGAAATGAATCCACAGCTTGTTGACGAACAGAGTTAGAACAACTACCATCAAGGTATACCGCCTGTTTTCCAAAATGATGGTATATTGTTTGAAGTGTATCTGTAAAGTTTGTGAAAATAATAACTTTTTTTCCTTGTTCTAAAATGTTTTCCGCAAACTCAATAGTTTGTTTTGTTTTTTCGTTTGCAATTACTTTTCGAACTTTCATCAGTTTTGAAAACTGAACTGTGAGTGATGAAGACTCTTCAGGGTTTTTATCATACCAATCGTAATATTCGCCCATAAGATTTTCATATTCAGAAGATTTTAATCTCAAATAAACTGGTGTAATAATTTTGTCGGGTAAATCTAAAACTTCTTCTTTTAATCTTCTTAGAATTTGTTTTGATGTTCTATCTCTTAATTCTTCTAAATTGGATGCTCCTGAAACATTCCAAACTTTTCTTTTACCAGCATTAAATTGATAACCCTGACAATAACGAATCGCATAAGCCATCCAATTTTGAGCGACAGGACTTTCGATGATACTTAAAAGATTATAATAATTCATAGGTCGAGATGTCATCGGTGTTCCTGTTAATAACCAAACCTTATCAATGTTTTTAACATAACTATTAATTATCTTTGTCCTTTGAGCTTGAGCGTTTGATATCATATGTGCTTCATCCAAAATCACAAGATCAAAATTAGATTTTTCTAATAATGAATTTTCTTTATCTTTTGGATCGTGGAAGTTTTTTAATATATCATAATTTACAATAACAAAATCGTGATCCGTTGAAAACTTTTTTCCTTCGGCAATAAAAGTTGGTCGATCAGAATAGTTTTCAATTTCTCTTTGCCAATTTATTTTTAAAGATGCTGGACAAATTATTAAAATCTTTTTTGCACCTGTCTCAAGTGCAGCAATAATTGTTGATGTAGTTTTACCAAGTCCCATGTCATCAGCCAAAATAAATCTTTTTGATCCTGCCAATTTTTCAATTGCAACTTTCTGATGATTTAAAGGTGGTCTATGTGAATATTTAGAATAATCAATATCAACACTTTTTACATTATGTGTTTTAATTAAAGCTGATTTTGGAACCCAAAATTCAGATAGTTTATCTTTTTCAAAAAACTTACCCCAAACATGATAAGATTTTTCCTTTTCAACTAATAGTTTTTCAACATAGATTTCTTTTGGTGTTTCTATCAAATATCTTTCTTCTGCAAACTTTTTAGCAAAATAAGTGTCTAACTCAACCCATTTTCTTGCAACTTTTGGTTTTGTTTCAAAATAAGATAAAATATAATCGGCTTGAGTTCGTGTTGGGAAAAACTTTTTTGATGATTCTTTTTTTTCTTTTAGATATAATATATAGTTGTTGGCACCACTATAGGTGTCAAGAACATCAAGTGCTTTATGTTCGATAAGAGTTTTTAAATCTCCCAAAATCTTTTTTATTAAAAATAATCATAAAATAAATATTTATCAATAAAACAGCCTAATGAAAAGTAATGTTCCTATAACAAGACTCGGTAAATTTTTTGGGGATCGTGATTTTGAACTTGAAATCGGTATGGGTCAAGAATGGTTAATTGGTGATATGAACTATACTTGTGTTCTTTATAGAATTGATAGAAACAAAATTAAAACTGATGATGTTTACGGTGAAGTGGTTGAAGACGGTATTAAGTTTTTACCTCCTGTCGAATTCAATGCGTATGTTGCAATTGCCGCCCCCACCAACAAAATGGTTGGATCAACAAGAATGGATCAAGTTGAGCCAGGTAATATTACAATGTCCGTTTATTTAAAAACACTTAATGATTTAAATATTGACATAGATTTTGGAGACTATGTTGGTTATTACGATTCGGAAAATTTTGTTAGATATTATAGTGTTGTAAATGACGGTCGTGTTGTTTCAGACATAAAACATACATATAAGGGGTATAAACCTTTTTATCGCACCATAATCGCGGCTCCTGTCGGACCAAATGAATTTAGAGGATTATAATGGCATTACCAAAAAGAGGACCAGTAAAACCAACAATACCACTTAACTATCCTAAAACTCTTTTACCAAGAAGGGAAGAGATTAAGGATATGATTACAAAAGATGGAACTTATTTACCTAAGTCACTTTTACATGCTGATTTAGATAGGGGGTTTTTAGATTTTGTAAAAGAAAAAATTCAATTTACAAGTGAAGGAAAAAAAATACCTGTTGTTGATGTTTTGATAACAACACAAAATTGGTCACAATTTGTTCAAACTTGGGATTTTCAAAATATAGATAAAAATTTGGAACCTCCATTTTTAACGATCATTAGAAATCCTGATGTTAAATTGAACGATAAAAGAAGATATAATATCCCAAATAACAGGATGTATTATTATATGGAAGTTCCAACATGGGATGGAAATAGAAAAGGTGTTAACATATATAAAATTCCACAACCAATTCCTGTTGATATAAAATATACGGTTGCTTTAGTTTGTAATAGAATGCGTGAAGTTAATAAAATGAATGAAACAATTATGAATTTATTTGCTTCATATAATGCATATCAAATTATAAATGGACATTATATTCCGATTATTAATGAATCATTCACCGACGAATCTGTTATGGATTTAGAAAGTAGAAAGTATTATATAAATAAATACGAATTTACACTCAATGGATTTTTAATAGATGAAGAACAATTTGAAGTATACCCCGCTTTAAATAGAACAATTCAAATGTTTGAAGTTGATAGTCGACCTGTTAAAAGACCGCAAAAAAAACAACAACCACCAGAATTAGAATCAATAACTTTTACGTATGAAAATAGTTTAACAACATTAGAAAGATCTTTCTTCTACACTTGTAATTTACTTTTTCAAAATACGGTTAATGTATCATCATTTTCGGTATACATAAATAATCAATATGTTGGTGATGATGTAGATCTAATTCAAATCAATAATGGTGACGAATTAAAGATTGATATTATTATGGGATCAACAGGTCAAGTTCCTCAAGTAATATTTACACAAAAGTTAATTTAGTTTTCACCATAGATGTCTTTTTTTTCTTGACACTTTTCCATAATTAAGTTTTCTAAAAACTTATACATTTTGATTCCACGTTTATCACAATACTTTTTCAAAACATTGTGAACATCAACGTCTATTTTTAAATTTTTTATTTTTTTTTCTTGTTTATCCATAGGTAGAAAAAAGGCAGAAAAAAATCATACCAACTTATAAATACTTTTATAAATGTAAAGTTTTTGGTGTTTTTCATAGTATTTATAGTAAAAATAAATTTTATAAAAAGTATTTTACAATATGGCAACTAACAGTAAAGTTTTCGTTTCACCCGGTGTGTATACTTCTGAAGTCGACCTTAGCTTTGTAGCACAAAGTGTGGGTGTAACTACATTAGGTATTGTCGGTGAAACTTTAATAGGTCCAGCATTCGAACCTATCTTCATCACAAATTTCGATGAATTCCAAACCGTATTCGGCGGAACATCACCTGAAAAATTTGTAAACACACAAATTCCAAAATACGAGGCATCATATATTGCTAAGGCATATCTTCAACAATCAAACCAATTATTTGTAACGAGAATTTTAGGTTTATCAGGTTATGACGCAGGTCCATCTTGGTCAATAGCCACCGTTGCAAACGTCGATCCTTCAACGATTGGTGTTTGGTGTTTAAGTTCAGTTACTGATGTATACACTTGTGAAACTATTTGTGCAATTCCTAACGAAGTAACATACTTAGTAAGTTTTACTGGATGTAACAATAGCACTTCATCAATAACATATACTTCATTATTTCCTGACGATATTCAAAACATTATAAATGATCAATTTGAACAATTCAATGGAAATGTTTCAACATTAGATGCACAAATTAAAAACTTAATTTTTGACGTTATTACAGATTCAGATCCGTTTACAGCAGAAGATGAATTCATTTCTTACTTTGGTTCAGTAAGTAGTAATGATTACAACGCTTTAACAAATGCTGGATGGACGGCAGCAACAAATGTGTTTAATGTTCCTTCGGTTTCTTTAGATGATACGAATTTGTTGTCTCCATTGAATGATCCATGGTATTATGCATTATTTACTAACACAGGAAATACAAACTATAGTGGTTTTTCATTCTATACTTTCGTTTCAGGTTTAACTTTAAACCCTGTAACAACTACAACAACAATTCACACATCAACAACGACCACCACAACTAACCCTTGTGCAACTCCAGTACCAAATCCATCTACAACAACGACAACAACATTACCTCTTAATTGTTATACAGGTCAATTAGTTGTTAAATTATTCTACTATACGGGAACATCATTTAGTGATTATGATAATGTAGTAGTGGGATCTTTAAGATCGAGAGGTGTCTCAACATATACAACATCCACTAATCCTACTTATTCAGTTACTGGAACATCAGATGTAACATTAAACATGTCGGGTCAATATTCATCAGTTCTTAAAAATCCATACGCAACGTTTGGTGTAAATGTTACTGATAAATTTGGAACTAACTATACCTTTGAAACTTCATTTACACAAAATGATCCTGAATATTGGACAAAGGTGTTTGGTGTAACTAATTTCCAAAAACCAAGAATTGAAGTTCCTGTATTTGCAGAAGAAAACTTCCAATCATGGTTGAACTTCGCTTGGAGAAAAGGATATATTAGAGGTCTTAACCCTAATTTAATTGCACTTGAATCGGCTCAAAGTGGTGATCCAAACTCAATTGGTTGGTATTTAGATAGATGGCAAACACCATCATCACCATTTGTTGTTTCAGAATTAAGAGGTAATAAAGTTTATGACTTATTTAGATTCTACACAATTTCTGACGGTGACGGAGCTAACACGTTAATAAAAATTTCAATTGTAAATCAAACTTATAATAATTTAACTTTTGACGTATTAATTCGTGATTATTTTGATACAGATGCAAATCCTGTTGTTCTTGAGAAATTTACAAACTGTACAATGGACCCAGGACAAAACAACTATATTGGAAATAAAATCGGAACATTAGATGGTGAATACTTATTGAATTCTAAATATGTTATGGTTGAGATGTCTGAAGACGCTCCGATTGACGCACTTCCTTGTGGATTTAACGGATTCAACTTTAGAAATTATGCAGGTGCACAATCTCCGTTCCCAATTATTAAAGGTAAATACGATTTCCCTGGTGAAGTTATTTATAACCCACCATTTGGTTTATCAACAGGTAATGACGACGCATTAGTTAGTCCGGGAGATAATGTTAGAAGAACTTATTTGGGTATTTCTAACTCTTACGGATGGGACCCTGCATATTTTGAATACATCGGGAAAAGAAATCCTGTAAATTCTTGTGATATAGATGGATTACCATTCAATTACAGATCTGCTGGTTTCCACATGGATGTAAACGCAAGTGGTTTAACAATCGGACCTGAGTTCTCAACGGCCGGTGACCAAAGATTTATCTGTGGTAATTCACCATTTATTACAGAACCTGAATTACCAACAAACGCTTACTATAGATTGTTCGCTCGTAAATTTACTTTATTAGTTCAAGGTGGATTTGACGGATGGGACATTTATAGAGAATACAGAACCATCGGTGATGAATTCCAAATCGGTAGACGTGGATACTTAAACGGAGCTTGTCCTTCAACAAGATACCCACAAGCAACGGGTTGGGGAGCATTTAAAGAAATTTCTTTAGGTGACGGAACTCAAAACTTTGCAAATACTGACTACTACGCATATCTATTAGGTCAACAAACATTTGCAAACCCTGAAGCGACAAATATTAACGTATTTGTTACACCGGGTATTGATTATGTTAATAATAGTAACTTAGTGGAGGCTGCGGTTGAAATGATCGAATTCAATAGAGCTGACTCATTATATGTTTGTACAACACCTGATATTGATTTGTTTACACCATCTTCAAGTGGAATTGATTTGTTTATCTACCCAACTGAAGCAGTAAATAACTTAGAAGATACAGGAATTGACTCTAACTATACCGCAACTTACTATCCGTGGGTATTAACAAGAGATAGTGTGAACAACACACAAATCTATATTCCACCGACAGCTGAGGTTACAAGAAACTTAGCGTTGACAGATAACATCGCGTTCCCTTGGTTCGCAGCGGCGGGTTACACTCGTGGTATTGTTAACTGTATCAAAGCTCGTAAGAAGTTGACTCAAGAAGACAGAGACATCCTTTACGTAGGTAGAATTAACCCAATTGCAACTTTCTCAGATGTGGGAACTGTAATTTGGGGTAACAAAACTCTACAAGTAAGAGAATCTGCTCTTGACAGAATCAACGTAAGAAGATTGTTACTACAAGCTCGTAAATTGATTTCAGCAGTATCTGTTAGATTGTTGTTCGAACAAAATGACGCACAGGTTAGACAAGACTTCCTAAATGCCGTTAACCCGATTCTTGACTCAATTAGAAGAGACCGTGGTTTATATGACTTTAGAGTTACAGTTTCTTCTGACCCTGAAGATTTAGATAGAAATCAAATGACAGGTAAAATTTACATCAAACCTACAAGAGCCCTTGAATTTATAGATATCACTTTCTATATCACACCAACGGGAGCTTCGTTTGAAAATATTTAAACTTGGTTTATAAAAAGAAAAGGGAGGTTTAATTATCTCCCTTTTTTTATTTATCTAATATTTATTAGTATGGATCACAAAAAATTAGTAAGACAAATAATTTCTGAAATATTTTCTGAACAACTTAAACCAACAATGAAATATTATGCGTTTGATTGGGATGACAACTTAATGTATATGCCAACTCAAATTTATCTTAAAGATGATAGAGGTAATAGTGTTGGTATGTCTACGGAAGATTTTGCAGAATACCGAACAGAAATTGGGCAGGAACCTTTCGAATATGAAGGGCACACCATAGTAGGTTTTGACGAAGATGCGTTTAGAGACTTCAGAGTTACCGGTGATAAAAAGTTTTTAAAAGATGCAATGACCGCTGAAACGGGACCTGCATGGGACGACTTTGTTGAGGCCGTTAATAATGGATCAATATTTGCAATCATAACCGCACGAGGACACACCCCTACAATATTAAAACAAGCAGTTTATAATTTAATTAAAAATAATAAACACGGTTTAAATAAAGAAACAATTGTTAAAAATTTAAGAAAATATAGAGATTTGGCAGACGAGGACGATTTATCTGACGACGAACTTATAAGGTCTTATTTAGAAATGTGTCGTTTTCACCCCGTTAGTTTTGGTGAAGGTTCAGCTGCGAACCCCGAAGAATTAAAAGTTTTGGCGATGAGAGAATTTATGACTTATGTTCAAAACTTATCAAAACAACTTCAAGAAAAGGCATTTATGAAAAACAAGATAAGTAATTATTTTATTCCTTATGTAGGCTTTTCAGATGATGATTTAAGAAATGTTCAAACAATGAGAAAATATTTTGATGACGAAGATGAATTAAAAATATATCATACTAGTAAACAAGGTAAAACTTCATATGAATAACTGGTCTGGTCTAGTTAGTAATTTATTTTATAAAAGATCAAAGTAAATAGAAAAATTTTTAAATAGGATATATTTATAATAAACAAAATAAAAAAAAACAAAAAAAATAAGACATGGCTGATTTATTAATGAAAATGCCCATACCCTATGAGCCAAAACAAAATCATAGGTGGATATTAAGATTTCCTTCTTCGTTAGGGATTAACGAATGGTTTGTTCAAACAACTTCTAGACCAAAGATGACTGTTAATAACACACCTATTAAGTTTTTGAATACAAACACAAACGTTGCAACTGACTTTAAGTGGGAACCTATTAGTTGCACATTTTTAGATCCAATTGGTCCATCAGCAACTCAAGCGATTATGGAATGGATTCGTCTATGTGCTGAGTCTGTAACAGGACGTATGGGATATGCTGCGGGTTACAAAAAAAATGTTGACCTTGAGATGTTAGACCCAACAGGAGTGGTAATCGAAAAATGGATTCTTCAAGGGGCTTTTTTAAGTGGTTATGATGGTGGGGCTTTAAATTACGGATCACCAGGTTTATCAACAATCTCAACATCATTAGTTGTTGATAGATGTATTTTGGTTTACTAAAAATTAAATAATAAAATCATAATAACCTTCACTATTTACTAGTGAAGGTTTTTTTTTATTTTTTAATTAAAAATATTATGGAAAACTACGAATTAGAACAATCAAATTTTAATTTACCACACGATGTGATACAATTACCTAGTAAAGGTATTTTTTACAAAAGTAAAAAGAAATCAATTAAAGTTGGTTATTTAACTGCTCAAGATGAAAATTTGTTGGCTAATTTTGACCCAAAAGTTTCATTAAACGAATCAATAGTTTTACCACTCTTACAAAGAAAAATCTATGAAAAGGACATTAAAGCTGAAGAATTAACAGATGGTGACGTTGAGGCGATTCTTCTATTTTTAAGAAATACTTCTTTTGGTCCTGAATATACTATAGGTGTTAAAGATCCTGTGACAGAAAAAACTTTTTCCGCATCCATAATGTTAGATGAATTAAATTATAGTAAACCAAACACACAACCAAATGAAAATGGTGTTTACAATTTAACCTTGCCAATGTCAAAATCACAAGTTGAAATTAAAATGATGACATTAGGAGATAGAGTAAATTTAGAAAGAGACATTAGAAATTATCCTGTAAATTTAACGGCACCTGTTATCACTATGAGATTAAGTAAACAAATCGTATCTGTTAATGGAAAAACAGATAGGGGTGAAATAGAAACTTTTATTGAAAGTATGCCAATCGCTGACTCAAAATTCATTCGTCGTTTTTCTATGGAAAACGAACCTAAATTAGATTTAAGAAAAGAAGTTATAGCCCCGTCAGGAGAAAGAGTAATGGTTGACATTGCTTTTGGGGTGGAATTTTTTCGGCCTTTCTTATCACTATAAAAAAACAATCTTAGACGAATTTTATTACTTTTCTAGAATATTCAGAACACAATATTCTGAGTTTATGAATATGCCAACTTATATTAGAAAATATATTATAAACAAATATATTGAAGAAAAACAAGAAAAATAGTTATAAAACTATTTATCGTTAATAAGAAAATATATGGCAGCAACTGGAACCACAAAAGATGATATAGGAACTTATTTACCGCAGGATGTGGTTACTGAATGGACTATAAATCCGCTTAAAGCTATGGATGTCGTTAAAGAAGTAGGTAAAGCGGCCGCACAAGCATTCAATTTCACCGATTCTGAACCCTTTAAATTTTTAGACGAACAGGCAACATCAATTCAAAATGCTTTTGGATTGAGTAAAGAAAGAATGTCCGAATTTAAACAAATTGTTGCCGATGTTGGTCCTGAATTGGTAAAAATGGGTTTACCATTAGAGGACGCCGCTAAGAATACCGAAGCACTTATGAATGGGCTTAAAAGTACTGGAACAATAGGTAAATCTACTATGGTAGAGTTAGCCGCGGTTAGTAAACTAACAACTGTTGGTGTAGGTGACTTGGCAACAAATTTTAGAAATGTTGGTGTTTCTATCTATGACGTAGGTAAAGAAATGAAAGAAGTTGTTAATGAAGCCAAAAAAGCGGGTGTTGCCGTTTCTGCGGTTGCTGCTGCAGTTTCATCAAATTTAAAACAATTAAATTTATTTAATTTTAGTAACGGAGTTGAAGGTATTACAAAAATGGCAATACAATCCGAAAGATTGGGAGCAAATATGAATACAACAATGACTATAGCGGAAAATCTTTTATCACCTGAAAAAGCCATTGAAATGTCATCAGCACTCCAAAGACTTGGTGTGACATCAAGTCAATTATTAGATCCTTTGAGGGCTATGGATTTAGCACAAAATGATCCCGAAGAACTCCAAAACCAAATGGTTGAGTTATCAAAACAATTTACCCAATTTAATGAAGAGACTGGTAAAATGGAAATTATGCCGGGAGCAAAAAGAAGGTTAAGAGAAATTGCCACCGAACTTGGATATGATAAAGATGAGTTTGCTTCAATGGCACTCAAGGCTTCAGACTTTGATAGAAAATTATCCCAACTTAAATTACCTGATTTTGCTTCAGATAGTAAAGAAACAAAAGAGTTAATTGCATCAATGGCACAAATGAAAGATGGTGTTGCAACAATTAATATAAAAGATCAAAAAACGGGTGAAGTTGTTTTAAAACAAGTAGACCAATTAACACCTGAAGATATAGAAAAACTTAAAACTTCACAAGAAGAACAAGGAAAAAGTGTTGAACAGTTGGCGGTAGAACAATTAGATCAGTTGAAAGGTATTAATGCTGGAATTAATGGTGTTAGAACCGCATCAGCACTCGGAAGAGCCACATCAGGACCTATGGAAAGATTATATGAATCCATGATGGGAGTTCAAACAACTATATCGAGGGATTATGCGTCTAGAACAAAAACTGAAGGGGTTAGAACAGACGTAAGTTCCTTGACACAAAAAATGGAAGATTATGTAGTTTCAGGTTTAAAAGGTGATGAGAAGGCACAAGTCAGGGCTAAAGACGAATTTGGTGCAAACTTGGTTGCTTTAGAAGAAAAAGTAATGGCCAATCAACAAAAATATTTTGAAGAAACTATAAAAAATATTGGTGAAAATTTCAAAAAGGCATATGAAACACCGAAAGAAACTAAATCAAAAGTGGATATGAGTATTAATAGCACATTTAAAGTTGAAGGAAATGAAAATACCCAAAACTTGACAGAAGCTAATTGGGACACTATATGGAATCAAAAATTAAATGACCCCACTTGGTTAAATACATTCAAAGAGATTTTTGGTGGTGCCAATTTACCTTCAGCCGAGGTAGGACCAAAGAAACCTTAGTAAATTACAATTTCTAAAAAAATAGACTATTATCTATTTATAATAAAAAAACTATGTCTGAAAGTTTTTTATCGTTTGGTAATTCGGAATTATTTAGAAAACAGTTGTTGGTAAGAAATTTACCACCATACAACGTTCCCGGTGCATATACTTCACCTGAGAACCCAGTAAATTATGAAACTAATTTAAGTGTTTATAATGTTGTTGATTCACCAAATAATTTTGTATCAACAAATTTATTTGCAAACGATTTATATCCTTTAAACGAGTATGGACCTGAAGGTGGATTTACAGGTCCAATAGGTGTGAATGTGACACCTGTATTAAACCCAAATCAAGGACCGTATTATCCTAATAGTGGAACAATTTTAGATGTTGTTAATGAATTTTATATAGAGTCTGCTTATATAACAAATAAATGGGGACCTGCAGGTGGGTTTAAAGATTTAGTAATTATAACTGACTTATCATCAGTTCAAGGAATATATCAACCGTATTGGGATCCAGGGTATTTTAATTTTTCATCATACCCAACATTTAATATTGTATTCCAAGACGACCCGAATGGTTCAAATGGTTTATTATCACAAGATAGTTATTTGGCTCAAATTGGAGCAACACAATTAAAGTTTGCATTTAACGAAAGAGTTGCTCAAGAAATTAATCAAGCAACTATTGGATCAATTAATTTAGACACTATAACGGATCCATTCTCTGCTAGTTTATTGGCAACAGGTCAACAACCGTTCTTTATTAGAGATTGGAGAATTACTGTTCCTGAAAATCCTGCATTGGCTGCCGTTAGTTTGGCTAATAGATTAACAGGAACTTATTTTCCTGTATCATTTATTCCTGGCGATTATTTTGATGAAAATACACCATACACAAATCCACAACAAACTAGTAATGCGGTTAATACAATTAATAATTTAACAGGTGGTTTATTATCACCAATTTTAAATAAAACTAGAAACCCATCCGAAATATTTGTTGCAAACACGGGTAATGGAACGAGATCTGTATTATTTGCAACTTTAAATTACAACCAATATAGACCATCATATAATATAGGTTTAGTTCAAGGATTGTCTGCAATTGCAAACGCAATCGTTGATCAAGATTCGCCAGCATCAGGAACTTACTATGTTGGTAGTCCTAATGCCGAACCAAGTTTAATTGATTCTCCGCCAAATCAAGTTCCTGTTAATGATTTTGGAGAACAACAAGCAACCATAGTTTATGGTCCACAAGAGTTGGGTGTATTGTATGAAGGTAATATTGAACAAATAAAATTTGGTTTAGCGGGAAAATCTTATTCAGATGGTGGAGGAACATCAGGACAACTTGTATGGACATCACCAAAATACAAACCTAATGCCGGATTTAAAGCAACACCTGGTGGTGGATCAGGTTCTTTAGATGACGACTTTAATCAAATATCTGCTGACTACCTACAATATCAATCAACCGATATTGATTTTAAACCGGGATCAATTTTAGATCAAACACAACAATTAGTTAATTCTGGAGATTTAGTCCAAGGTCAGGCACGTTTAAAACATGTTGGAAATGCCATTAATCAAGTTTCCAAAGTGTTTAATGATGGTTATAAAGAATTAACAAAAGGATCAAGGGTATTATCATATGTAAACCAAACAGACGGGACAGAAGCCGGAATCGAATATTGTAGAGTATTCCAAAAAGATACACCGTATTATACATATAACGACCTTCAAAAAACAGACGGGATTACAACTTCAGGTAGAAGAATGGAATATTCAGTATTTGATAATACATATAATTTGAATATTGCTCCAATTAGAAATCCTGGATCCACAAATATTGTTGATGGTCGAGTGAAAAAATACATGTTGTCGATTGAAAACTTGGCATGGAGAACATCTGACAGACCAGGATTTACTTATGATGAATTACCTGTTTGTGAAAAAGGACCAAACGGTGGTAGAATTATGTGGTTTCCACCTTATAATTTAACTTACACTGATAAACCAGCGGTTACTTTTAATTCTACTGATTTTTTAGGAAGACCTGAACCAATATATACTTATAAAAATTCATCAAGATCAGGATCGATAGGTTTTACAATTATTGTTGACCACCCTTCCGCGATGAATACAATAATAGAAAAACAACTACAAGGGGTTCAAAAAGAAAGAATCCAAAGTATTGTCGATTCATTTTATGCTGGTTGTGTAAAATATGATTTATATGAATTGGCCGCGAAGTTTAACACTATACCAACAAAAGATTTATATACTTATCAAGAGATTTTAAATAACCCAAGATTAACACAAGAAGAACAACTTCAGGTATTTGAAAGTATACCGGCCGATCAAACAGTGACCAATCAGGGTCAAACTCCGGCTGCCGATCCATTACCAAATTCAACTGCCGCAGGAACTCAAACTGCGGAAAATCCACCACCAGACTTTAATTGGTCTCAATATGAAGGGTTAGGATTCTATTTTGAAAATGACGTTCCTGGAGGACCTAACGGAACAAAACCTGGTGAAAACAAACAAGGTGGGACTTCAGCATCTAGTTTTGATGTTTATTATAATCAATATATTGGTTTAAAACCGGTTTATAATGAAAAGGCTCCGAAATACGTAAACTCGGATGGTAAGATATTTGAATCCGCGGGGATCCCTAATTTCTTTTCACAAGTTGTCGAAGGAAATTTCAATACAATCCAAACAGAACTAATCAAACAAATTGATGATGTTTTAGTAAAATATGAAAAAAGTGATATAACTATTGAAATGATAGGATCCGCATCGGCTCCACAAGAAGAATCTTATAATAAAAAGTTATCTGAAAGAAGAAACGATTCGGTTAAAAAATGGTTTTCAAATGTGACTCTATCAAACGGAAAAAAAATATCGGAGTATGGTGAAAGATTTAAACTAATTTTAGTTCCACAAGGTGAAGTTACAGTAATTCCACAAACAAAAGCAATTGCATCAGGAACACCTGAAACAAATGATATAAGTGTATCAAACGCTCAAGGTGGTGATGTTTTATCTGCAAGTATCAATTGTAATGTTGATTCATTTGCTGTAACGCAAAATGGAACTAAAATACCTGATCAAACTTTTCCTAATGAGGCTCAATGGTATAGTATACCAGCTATGGCTTGTAGAAGGGTTGCGATTCAAAAAATTACGGCCGTTATTCAACCACAAGTACCGAAAATAGAAAACACAACAACAACTACGACTAATAACCCTCAGAACATTTTAACTGGTATAACTCAAAGTATTAAACCAGAACCTAAAATAACTATTGAACAAAAGTTAAAAGAAGGTATTTCTAAAAAGATTTTAAGGAATTTATTTTCAGAATGTGACTATTTTGAAGTGATAAAACAGACAGATCCTATGATGTATGACAGCATCAAAGAACAGATCAAATATTTTAGTCCGGCATTTCACTCCATGACACCTGAAGGATTGAATAGTAGACTTACATTCTTAAATCAATGTTCAAGACCTGGACAAACTATTCCTGTTATAGGTCCTGATGGAAGACCAAAATACAATGACGCACTAAACACTTCATTTGGTGCACCACCGATACTTGTAATTAGAGTTGGTGACTTTTATCATTGTAAAGCAGTTCCAACGACAATTTCATTAACTAATAAAACACCAATATTTGATATTAATCCAGAAGGTATTGGATTACAACCAATGATGGTAGATGTTCAAATTGACTTTAATATAATTGGTGGTATGGGATTAAAAGGTCCTGTTGATGAAATACAAACGGCACTTTCTTTTAATTATTACGCAAACACTGAGATATATGACGAAAGAGCAACTGCAACAGATATTGAAAGCACAGAAAAAAATGACAAATATGTTATAGAACAAATAAATGGTGGAGTTCCACCTGTTAGTCAACAACAACAAGCTCAAATTAATAGTGTTCAACCAAAAAAGGGAGGATCTACAGTGGGTCAAATACTAAGTGATACTGAAATAGATTATACCGGAATTTACGATTCCCTTCAATCTAAAACACAAGAGTATTTTAAAACTTACTTTGAAGCACTTCAAAAATTAAATGACAATTATTCTTATGGTGCCGTTCAGTTGGGTATTAAGGATAGAAGTTATGTAAAAGGTAAAATAAGTGAATATACGAATGAAAAGAAAGATTTAGACTTATTTGGTAAAAGTAATACATATCAAGAATTAGTTGAAACACTTAAAGGTAGGATAAACAAAGATATAACCGAAGAAAAAGATCCAATCTATGACGGTTTACCAGGAGATGTTAAAAGTTCAATTACGGGAAAACAAAAAAGAGAATTTCAGGAAAGATTACAAACTTTAGTCAATAATCAACAGACAAAAATGTTAGACATTATTAATAACAACATGTCAAACATTGTAAAAATTGAAGATGAGTTAAATTATATTTTTAGACAATTAGATGTGGTAGCATCTAAACTTGATGGAGAATTATTACAAAGTAATGAACCTAAACTATATGATTTAAGTGGAGATTCTTTTTTTAATATCACAACTAATTCTGGTTCGATATATAGTGTATATACAGAAAGTTTAAAAAACATTATTGATAGTTATAATTCATTACTATTAGAATTTAACATAACTAAAGATTTTTACAACAAATCTGAGTCAGTAATTAGTGACCAAAATAATTGTTCTTTTCAAATCATTGATGCAGGTAATAATTATTGGGTCAAATGTCCAAATAATAGATTTGGTATTTATATGACTCCAGAGTTTTTAAATCCAGATAGTTTTACAAAACTACAAAACTTTTTAACTGAAGGACCTGAAATTAAAACAAACCCAATAGTCGTAGAAGGTATAAAAAAATCTTGTGAAAAGTTTAAAGTGGAATGTGTTAATTTTCAAGATTTAACTAAACAAAATTATTTTGATAAAGTTGTTGGTGATCAAAGATATGTTAGTGCAACTACTTGGAAGTTACCCGATAATACAATTAAAAAATGTAATTACACAACAAACGTTACACAAGACGTTCAAACAAAAACTAAAAGAATTAAAGACTTATATTCAAATATAAACCTTAATAGTGACAATAACACTTTTAATGGAAAAGTAACACTCAATTAAAATGGCACAACAATATTGGAATAGATATACCGATTTTTTATTAAATGGACAACAGACAGTTGTTCCGTATATTCAGTTACCATCTAAGACAACAGATAAAAATTATATTTATAAAGTTGCCCAATCAAGACTTGATAAAATATCACAACAATTTTATGGAACACCATACTTTGGTTGGTTAATACAGGTGGCAAACCCACAGTATTCAGGTAGTGAATTTTCAATACCTGACGGTGCAGTATTGACTATTCCATTTCCTTTAATAGCTTCATTACAAGACTATAAAAACTCTTACGAAAATTACTTCTTTTATTATGGTAGGTAACCAAGAAAATATACTTGTAGAATTTGATTATGATAACATTACTTTAATAGATCCAAACAGTGTTGTAGACGAACAAGGAAACGTTAAAGAAAGAACAGTCAAACAAGAAGACTTGGTAATGTATGCCAATTTGGAATGTAACGTTTTACCTAGAACCAAATTAGCCGTTGGTTCGGCAATGAATGACTCTCAAAGAACAATATCAGTTGGAAAAATTAATTTTTTAAATCCTGGAAACAAACAATTTTTAGACACAAAATGGACTGATGAATTAACAGGAAAAGATACACTAACAGGTAAAGGTGTAAATCAACCTAAATTAACTGCGGTTAAAAACCCTAACTTACCTGATGATTATTATTTAACACAAAACATATTATCAAATGGAAATCCTGGGGCGGTTGATAATGGTTTATTGGGTATTAAACATATTAGTGTAAGTTATAATACAACATTTGTCCCCGAAATAAACATAACACTTGAAGATGTTAAAGGGAGGGCTTTGTTTGAATCGGGAAATAATTCACCATATGCTGCATTTTTTCAACTACCATACCCACAATTTACATTAACTCTCAAAGGTTATTATGGAAAGGCAATTAAATTACCAATTATGCTTCAAAATTTCAATTCGAGATTTGAACCAACAACAGGTAATTTTACAATAACTTTAAAATTTTTAGGATATAAATACACCCTTCTTTCATATGTTAATTTTGCTAACTTAATGGCAGTTCCACATATGTATAACAATGTTGTATCTCAAACAACGGTTTCAACAGAACAAGGAACCAATACAAACGAAAACGTTTTACAAAGCCCAACTATTGTTAGTAAGGGTTATCAAAAAATGAAAGAAATATATTCAATATATAAATCAAAAGGATTAATTGCTGATGATTTTCCCGAAATAACATTGAATCAATTAAAGTATAGATTACAAGTTTTTATTAAAGATGTCTTAGACAGTTATGCTAAAGAAAATTTAGGGGCGTTGACAACTATGACAGAATATACAAACAACTTGTTGGATTATCAAAAAAATGTGTTTACAGGAAATAACTCATGGTTTAATAAGTATTTGGATATAAAAAATCCTATAGTTTTAAAAAGTGGTCAAAATGTTTATGGGTTTAAAAAAACATTAAACGAACCACAAAAAAAACAAGATTTAGCAACAGAGTTAGATGGTATTATAAAAAATTATAACACCAAGTTAAATCAAAATGGTATATACGGAATAAATGGAAGTTATACCGTAGGTAACAAAACTATTAAAACACAAATACCGGTTAATATTAATTTGGCGACTTGTCAGGTATCTGGTATAACATTAAATGACATTGATATTAGAAAAACATTTGCGGCATCAGAAACGGCACCAAAAGGTGAATTATCACCATTTAATACTCCACCATCCGCATTTACAAAAACTGACTTAGCCTTTCTTACCTTTACAAATAATTTTATAAAAGAATCTAACCCAACTGGTGAATCGTATTATTTCTTTGAAGGGAAAACTTCATTTATGAGTATTACGGATCAAATTGGAAAAGATGCATCCAAACTTCGAACACAAGTAGAACAACAAATAACAGAAAACTTGGCCGTCAAATTTAGTCAGAAAGGTGACAAAGGATTAGGATTTACACCATCTATTAGAAATATTTTAGCAATATTTTATTGTCAGGGTGAAGCATTTTTAAGATTGATGGATGAGGTTCATAAGAAAGCTTGGGATCAAAGAGAAAATCCATTTAGACGTGCTGCTATTTTCGGAAACGCATCAACAGCACCAAGTGTTGATTTAACAACATCAACACAAAATAATGAACCAATATATCCATGGCCACAGATTATAAAAGAATCTACGGGTGAAGACGGTAAAGAAAAATTTGAAACAATATATCCGGGAGCTCAAAATGTTGCCGGAATCTACAGATCATACAATACTGAAATATGGCCTGAGGTAGAATTTGTTGAACAATTCATAAAAGGGTTTACACAAAGACAAAATGATGCCAACAAACGAGGTGCCGAATTTGATGAATCAGATCAACAACCACAAAGAATTTCATTAAACGCAATTGATTTCCCTGTTTCAAATGACGTGCTTCAAAACAAAGAAGAATCAAAATACTTTTTTGAAATATATGAAAGATTAATATTAAATTCATACTATAGCCTTTTCAACAGACAATCTGGTTATAACTCGGCTATATATGAAGTTGAGGCGGACAATGAAGGAACAAACATATTAAAAAGTTTAGGAACAGATAATCCGTATTTATCAAAAACGATAAAAGAATATCTTTTAGATGGAACAAATTACTTACCATTTTTAAGACATATATCTAACGAAGGTCAAGGTGAAAGTTGGCAATCTTTTATTAGAGGTGAATTTGTTACATCATATATTAAAAACGATGTCAATAATTCTGCGGTATTATATAACGGAGATATTTTTAGTTCTACTAAATCACAACCTAGTGTCTCTTTGGTTAACGCTAAAGATCTTACAAACTTAGAAAACTATATAACACAAACATCGACTAATAATGAATATGTTTTTGGCGACACATATCCAATTATCAATCTAAATTGGGATCAAAATAATTTGGCAAACGGAAAAAGTTTAAATAATGCTAATGAAGCGTTTGACACCAAATTAGTTTTAGAATATAATGATATTCACAAAACAATTACAAATTTTGATATAGATGATACAACAACAACCAAAAGGCCTGTAACATATTTTAATTATGAAAATTTAAACGTCACATTGGATACGAATGATCTGAAAAACTTTTATGAAAATAGAAAACTAACAGATCAACTAATAACAGAAGGTAATTTAGAATACGATAATTATTCGAACTATCTAACTGACATGCAATCAACATCAATGTTAAATACACCATATTTTATAAATGCAATACAAAAAGGGGTATTTAACTTTAGATACGAACAAAGAGACCAATACCCATATAAGTTAGCTGCATATTTGTTTTTGAATAGTTTACCATTAGCAACATTAAGAGAAAAATATGTTTCCAAAAATGGAAACTCAACTACGGATTTAAATTATATTTTATCAACTTTTAAAAAGTTTGGTGCTGTTCATAAATTACCATATGCTTGGATTTTAAAATATGGATCAATTTGGCATCGTTATAAAATATACAAAGAAACAGGACAAGACATTTTAGATGAGGTTTGGACTGACTTTAATTATAAAGAAAATTGGGATCCCGTTAATTCAGCAACTACATTAAATTATAATTTAGTTATTGATGGAACACAAAGAGATTTAGTTCTAGACACAACAAGTGGAACTCCATCTTTCACAGATATTAATACAGGATTTTACCCACAATTAGTTGATGACTTTAGTGTCTTCATCCAGGGGTTAAAAATATTTAGTGGTCAGACACAAGTTAGTGGAACGTGTGTTAGTCAACAAATTACTGGAACATGTAATACCTATGAAGTTACGGGAACTTGTTCTACAACAGGAACAGGTATTACAATTAATTCTATTTCAAAGAATTACATAACAACACCACACACTATTTTTGTTCCACAACTTAATGCAACAATACAATTAGTTTCACAAGTAAGCGGAATATCGGGAGGAACAGGTTATTATACAACACCACTAAACTTTAACGCTGCGTTTAGTAATCTTAATTTTGTCTTGGGATCATTTGCCGACATTACTAACACCACACAATACCCAAATCAAGTGGGTCAAATTTTAAGTGGTAGTTCTTCTGTTTCGGCAATTACAATTCAAAGTGTTTATAGTGCGTCAACGGGAACTACATCAATCTATGAAGTAAGTAAAATATCTGCAGAAACATTTAATTATACGGTATTAAATCCACCACTACAAATCGTGGCAATAAGTTCAAACGTAATATCAGGAGGAACAATACTTAATGGACCAAATTTGAACGGTAATATAAAAATAGCATCTCAAATATCAGGAACAACAGGAGGTATTGGTTTATATAATATTACAAATATACAACCACCAACATCATCACCATTTGTTGTTCAAGGGGCATTCGTTCAAGGAATCGGATCACAACAAATTCAAAATTTGATTAATAATGGTAAATTGGTTTTGATGAATACCACCAATTCAACAATATTTGAAACATCTGGTTTTGATCCTAACAACTCTCAAAGATCGATGAGGGTTAGTCCGTGGTCTGTTGTATTAAGACAAATTACTGATGCTAATACTTATTTTGTTGTCCCATCTTTTGGTGCGAATTTAAATCAGGCTAAGTTTGAAGCATTTAAAAATGGTAATATGAAAGTTGAACTTTCAAATAATCCCGCAATGTTTAATGGAAGTGTTAGATTGTTTTGGAATTTACCACAATATGGTTGGTTTGACAATACAAAAGTTGTTAAAAACAATCCTGAAACTTATTTGAAAAAAATAATTAATGATCAAAAAGACCAACAAAACTTTTTAATTACAGGAAAAAATACTGACTATACTGATTTTGAAGAATTGTTTACAACATTCGATACTAAAATTTTAGATTATTTTGAATCAGAGTTTTTAAATTACAGTAGATCCGTTTACGACTATGTTGATACATTACCTGAAAATAAGACATACGAATTAGAAACAACAACAAATGAAAGTAATCCTGACGGAACAATAAGTTTAGAATCTGACAAAGGGTTTAAAAACTTCCATTACTTTATGAGAGAACTTTTAAAAGTAACAGTTCCTGTGGGGAGTTCACCAGAAACAAAATTATCAAGTATTATAGAAAGTCAAAATCAAACATTCCAAAAGTTATTAAGTTCATTTATGAACTATGATGTAGCTTTTAAATATGGAAATCCGTCTAACTTTGATAGAAGATTATTTTTGACATTTTCTACAAGATTTATACAAGACCCAATAATATATTCACCATATAACTTTGGAAATTTACCACCACAAGTTACGCTACAACAATCAAAACAACAAAACCCTAAAACATGGGAAGCTTTGGAATATTATGTTGGTAAATCTTCTATTCCACAATTAGAATACAAAAATAGTGGATCATATATAACGGACTTTTTTATTGACATGAATGTTCAGTTTAATGAAAAAAATGTTAAAGACTTTGCACCGATTATAAAAATATATGCATCTGAAAAATTAAAAGATAATAACTTAAATCTAACTAAGTTTTATTCTTTGATGGACGATTATTTTATACAATCTGACAATTATATAAACAATGTAATAAATACAATGTTACCTTATGTTAGAAAACAATTACCAAATGTTATTATTAATGCCGATGAAAGTGATACGAGAGCTCCTTTGGAGGCTGGTTATACCGAACAAACAAGAACAGAACTTTGGGACACATTTAAAAGTTTAAATGACACATGGATTGCAGGATTTGATTTTCAAAACAAAACATTATTTGAAGATGTGATGTTGGTAGATAGGGCGAGTAGAGATCTTGGAGATAAAATTTTAGTTGATATATTTGAAGTTCAAGACCTTGTTGAAAATGGAAACTACAAGGCGACTTTGTTAGATATGATTACTACAATATTGGTTCAAAATAATTTCCAACACTTTATGTTACCCGCATTTGTTAATTTTTATAACGTTCAAGATGTTCAAAAAAATCCAACACCAAGAACTGAAGGAACTTTAGACTTTGCAAATACTTTATTTGGAACTTATTTGAATGTTGATTACAGAGAAAGTTCACCAAAATTTTTATGTTATTATACAAGTGTTCCAAGTCAACACTTACAAATGAAAGAAAATGTGGATTACAAATATAGAGATGATGCTTTTGATTTAAGACGGGCGAGTGATAACCCGTTAACTGAAAACCAAGCAAACAAAACAGATTGGGACAAATCTAATAAAGTGGTTGGATTTAATGTGGACTTTGGTAGACAAAATCAACAAACATTTAAAAATTTTAATCTTGGACAAGATATAGGTAAACCAACTTCAGAATCATTAGAAGTTTTAAATCAAATGGCAAACGTCCAAAGAAACAGAAGAACCACAACACAATCGGTTTCATTGTATAATTTATATAAAAATAGAAGTTATAAATGTACTGTTGAAATGATGGGATGTGCCTTGATACAACCTATGATGTATTTTAATTTAAGAAATGTTCCGATGTTTTCAGGACCTTATATGATTACAGGAGTTCAACACAACATATCACCAGGAGAATTTTCAACAACTTTTGAAGGAACAAGACAACCTTTTTATAGTTTACCAAAAATTGATAATTTTTTACAATCATTAAATATTAAAATATTATCAACAATAGAAGAAAAATATCGACAAGTTGAAAAACAAAACAGAGAAAAATCAGAAAATGTAAAATCACAACAGGATAATGTTTTGGCGAACATAAAATCCCAAGAAACTTTAACCAAAAATCAAGATTGCCAAGAAAATATTAATGCTAGATATTTCAGATACACACCTGTTGATACCCCAAGACAAACATCTTTAACAACTAAACAATTGTTTGAGGAAATTAAACAAGAGTTAATATCTCAAGGTTATAGTGAAACAGGTCAAACCACACCAATTATGACATCAATAATCTTCTCGTTTATTTATGTTGACTCTGGAAATGGAACTGGAATTTCAGGTTATGAAAATAACTATAGCACAATAAACTTACAAGAGATATATGGGGACGCTTTTACAAACTATATAAACAAAAGTTATTTTTGTGTTTCTCGAGGGACCAAATTCAACTTACCTGTTGCAAGTTTTATATCAACTAAAGACTTTATTAAGTTTGTTATAAGTAAAACTTCACAAATGCCTAATTTAATAGTGGCTGATGCAACAACAAATAATTTAGATTTGGCCAACCCACAAGATCAAGCAACCGCTTATGCTAAACAATATGTTCTTAATTTCCCAATAAACCAACCTGAGAATGTTTATACTACAATGTCCGAACAAGATAAACTTACTTTAAGACAAGAATTTGAACTTGCGTGGAATAAATACCAAGAAGTCCAAACTTTCACAATTAGTTGATATTTATAAATAAAATAAAATATGAACACAAAAATATTATTAGATAACTACTTGGGTAAAAACACAAGAGTTTCAGAGAAAGATAATGGTGACGGAACTAAACAAGTTTGTGATTTAGACACCGGTGACTGCTACACGTTAAGAATGAAAGATGGTCTTATTGAAAGAGTAGACAATACCATGAAACAATTTAGAAAAATACAAGTTGAAACCAAAAGTGGTATAAAAACATTATTAAACGGATAAGATGAAAATAGACGAAAAAATATTAAATGAAATTGAAAGATATAGAAGTATCAACAACTATATAATGGAACAAGACGCACCACCACCGCCAGCTGATCCTGCGGCAGGAGGAGAAGTTCCACCACCACCTGCAGATCCTGCGGCAGAAGGAGGCGCACCGGCACCTGAAGCAGGTGCAGCACCAGCTCCACCAGCAGCACCTGAAGGAGAACCGATTGATGTTGCGGCAGATCCTGATGTTGAAGAAGTTGGAAAAGAAGGTGAAGGAGAAACTGAAGAGTTGGACATTACAGATTTAGTTGACTCTCAAAAAACTATGGCGGACAAACAAGAAGAATACTTTAACAACTTGTTTGGTCAAATCCAAAAAATGGAAGAAAAATTGGCCGAAATGGATAATTTAGTTTCTAAAATCGATTCTTTAGATGCTAAAGTAGAAAAATATAGACCAAGAACGGCACAAGAAAAATTACAATTACGATCTTTAGATTCAGGACCATTCAAACAAAACTTGGCAGACTTCTTTAAAGACAAAGAAGAAGAAATGGAAAAAACAGGTAAAAACGAATATGTCCTAACACAAGACGAAGTTGAAAACTTTAGTCCTTCTGACATTGAACAATCATTTAATGAACCAATGGAAGATGAAGACGATATTTTATTAAACAGATTTAATTCATAATTATAAGGTCACAGAAATGTGACCTTTATTTTTTTTGGCGACACTATTTGACTATAACTTTTTATACACTTATAATTTACACATAAACCTTTAATTTTTTTTACACATGGCGGCAAACGTTTTAGATGCAGTATTAGCACAGTATGAACAATCAACACAGAACAGCACATCGGGCGGTTCTAAAATGTCATCAGAAGATCGAATGAAAAAATATTTCGCAGCTCTTTTGAAGGACAATGAAAAACAAGGACAGAGACGAGTTCGTATTCTTCCTACAACAGACGGATCTTCACCGTTCAAAGAAGTATGGTTCCACGAAATTCCCGTGGACGGTAAATACCAAAAATTTTACGATCCAGGAAAAAATGACAATGAACGTTCACCTTTGAATGAGGTATATGAAGAGTTAATGTCAACAGGACGTGATGCAGATAAAGAATTGGCAAAACAATATAAAGCTCGTAAGTTTTATATCGTAAAAGTAATCGATCGTGATAACGAACAAGACGGAGTTAAATTTTGGCGATTTAAACACAACTACAAACAAGAAGGAATCCTTGATAAAATCATTCCAATTTGGAAAGCAAAAGGTGATGTAACAGATCCTGATAAAGGACGAGATTTAATCCTTGAACTTACAAAGGCAAAAACACCTAAAGGAGCTTTCTACACAGTAATTCAAACTGTTATGTATGACGATCCATCACCTATCTCAGATGACACAGATCAAATGGCAGATTGGGTTGGAGATGCATTGACATGGGAAGATGTTTATTCTAAAAAACCTTTAGAATATTTAGAAGCAATCGCTCGAGGTGAAACACCACGTTGGGATTCTGAAAAAGGTGGATATGTTTATTCTAACAATGAAACATCTGAAGTTTCTATGGGTGGAAAACCAACACCAAAATCTATCAATGAAGTTGCTGACCCACAGGTTAACGAGGAAGTTGATGAAGAATTACCATTCTAATTTATTGATTAAAAAATGTAACGGGAGCAGTTTATTGTTCCCGTTTTTTTGTCTATATTTTTAAAAAAGAAATTATGAAACCTTTTATCGCAGAAAAATTAAAAGAAGCCCTTATAAAAAAATATGAGGCAGAAATCGCAGATGCTGAAGCAAGACTTTATGTTTATTTCACAAGTTCAGTTGGTATTGGAGAACACCCACAACACACCGAAGAAATGGATAATTTAGTTGAGCAACTAACAAATGCAAACGACAAATTAGAAACAATTAAAAACTTTAAAATTTACGAATTATAATGGCACTAAAAAAGAATGATTTTAGTTCGTTGAAGAAAAAGTTTTCTTCAGACGCAAAATATAAACCACAAAGATTTTTTGATCTTGGTCCTGATTTCTTGGATGCGGTTGGTTTACCTGGCCCTGCAATGGGACACCTTAATATGTATTTGGGTCACTCAGATACAGGAAAAACAACAGCATTAGTTAAAACAGCGGTTGACGCACAAAAGAAAGGTATTTTACCTGTGTTTATTATTACAGAACAAAAATGGTCTTTTGAACATGCTAAACTTATGGGATTTGAATGTGAAGAAGTTGTTGATGAAGAAACGGGTGAATTAACTTGGGACGGATTCTTTTTGTTTAACAATAACTTTAGTTATATTGAACAAATTACAGATTACATCAATGATCTATTGGATGCACAAGAAAAAGGTGAATTAGATTATTCCCTTTGTATTATGTGGGATTCAGTTGGGTCAGTTCCTTGTAAAATGACCTATGAAGGTAAAGGTGGAAAACAACACAACGCTTCCACTTTGGCGGACAAAATTGGTATGGGTATTAACCAACGTATTTCAGGATCACGTAAATCAGATTCGAAACATGAAAATACCTTAATCATTGTTAATCAACCTTGGGTAGAATTACCTGACAATCCATTTGGACAACCGAAGATTAAAGCAAAAGGTGGTGAAGCAATTTGGTTAAACTCTTCTTTGGTATTCTTATTTGGTAATCAAAAAGGTGCAGGAACAACAAAGATCACGGCAACAAAAGATAAGAGAACTGTGAAGTTCGCGTCAAGAACAAAAGTGTCGGTTATGAAAAACCACATCAATGGACTTGGGTTTGAAGACGGAAGAATTATTGTAACTCCGCACGGATTTTTACCGGGTAAAGATACAACAGAGGAAAAGGCATCAATAGAAAAGTATAAGAAAGAATATGCTGACTATTGGAAAGATATAATCGGAGTTGATGGTGACTTTGATTTGAAAACAGAAAAAGAAGAAGTAGAGTAAGAATCATTTAAGATATTAGAGAGTGTCTAAAACATTATTAGTAGACGGAAATAATTTATTGAAAATTGGATTTCATGGTGTTAGAGATTTCTACCATAATGGAAAACACGTTGGCGGTGTTTGGCACTTTCTAAATACTCTTCGAAAATTTTTAGAAGAACATAATTACAATAAAGTTGTTGTGTTTTGGGATTCTAAAACCTCATCTTCACAAAGAAGATTGATATATCCAAAGTATAAGTTAAATCGTAAATCATCAGAAACCGAATCAAAAGAGGAGTCTTTCGCAGAACAAAAACAAAGGGTCAAACAATACCTTGAGGAGATGTTTGTAAGACAACTGGAAACAGAACATGCAGAAGCTGATGACTTAATCGCTCATTATTGTAAAGTGTCGTTAGATGAAGAGAAAACGATCTTTTCAAGTGATAGAGATTTAACTCAACTTATATCTGAAAAAGTATCAATTTATTCACCATCCACAAAACAATATTATGGTATTAATAACAAAATAAAACTTCACGATATTGAAGTTCCATACTATAATGTTAAAACAATCAAAATTCTCACAGGGGATAGTTCCGACAATATTGATGGAATATTTTATTTGGGAGAAAAAACATTAATCAAATTGTTTCCTGAACTACTTGAAGATAGAGTTGAATTATCCTATATTTTACAAAAAGGAGAACAACTCTTAAAAGAAGAAAAGGGAAATGTTGCTCTTCAGAACCTATTAAGTGGTAAAACAAAAGAGGGTATATTCGGAGATGAATTTTTTGAAATAAACAAAAAATTAGTTGACTTAGAAAACCCCCTTTTAAATGAGGAGGAAAAAGAATTGGTTGGACTATATTACTCTGAGTCGTTGGATCCCGATGGAAGAGGGTATAGAAATCTAATTCGAATGATGATGGAGGACGGGTTTTTTAAATACTTACCAAAGGGTGACGACGCTTGGGTGAGTTTTTTAAAACCATTTTTAAAACTAACAAGAAAAGAAAAAAACAAGTTTAGAAACAAAAAGTAAAAACCAAAAAAACAAAACATGAAAGAGCAAGATATAACAAAAGTAGAATTTTTGTTAATGTGTAATGAAAACATCGTAGTTCAAAGATTTTTCAACGTAAGAGGGTTTAATAAAAACGCTCACAAGTCAATCGAATTTTATAACCACATGAGAGGATTAACAAATGAGTTAATGTATGGTTTGAAAATGAGATCGGTGTCTTATATGTTGGAAAATCAATATGAAATTTCTGAAAATCCTGAGATCCTAAATACCTCAATTACGGAAGGTCCAGAGTTTTTCAATCTAATTATTAAGGTTGGAGATATGACAATTTGTCATAGACAATTCGACGCGAAACCATACCCACCAAAGGTCAGATACACCGTAGACCTACGCCCAAAGTTAAAATCAATCATGACTGGGTTGACTGACATTTTTTCAGGTAAAAATTTTAATTTTGAATATCCGAGTTTTATTAAAAACTAACAGTATTTATCATTACTAACAAAAGAAACAATATGGCGACAGGTAAAAATTTTGAATATTTGGGGAACACTTTTCAACTACAATTATTAAATCAAATTGTAGTTGATAAAGACTTTTCACACTCGATTATCGATGTGATTGAAAACAATTATTTTGAAAACAAATATTTTAAAATTATTATTCAAATGATTCGTGAGTATTATGTAAAATACGATCACACACCTTCCTTTGAGACATTAGAACAAATCACAAAATCTGAATTACAACAAGCATTGGCGTCTAAAATTGTATTAGATACAATTAAGAAAATTAAAGAAGCACCTATTGATGGCGTAGCTTTCGTGCAAGAAAAGGCCTTGAAATTCTGTAAACAACAAGAACTTCAAAAGGTAATGGGTAAAGCACAAAAGATCATTGACGGTGGGGAGTTTGAGAACTACGATACCCTTGAAGAGATGGTGAAGACAGCCCTTCAGGTTGGAGCGAAGGACACATCTATGTTAGACGTATTTTCAAACCTTGATCAAGTTCTCGAAGAGGATTATAGACACCCAATTCCAATGGGAATCCCTGGTATTGACAGATTGTTGAAAGGTGGTTTGGCAAAAGGGGAAATTGGTGTTATCTTAGCACCCACAGGTGTTGGTAAGTCAACGGTTCTAACCAAGATTTCGAATCACGCATTTAACTTAGGATTTAATGTATTACAGATCTTTTTTGAAGACAACCCAAAGGTTATTCAGCGTAAACACTTCACCTTATGGACTAAGGTTCATCCTGACGATTTGTCAGAGAAAAAAGATGAGGTTATGAAAAAAGTTATTGAAATTGAGGAGTCAATGCCTAACAAGTTAATTTTGAAAAAACTTCCGTCAGATACTATGACGATGTTACAAATCAAAAACCAAATTAGAAAAATGGTTTCTGATGGAATTAAAGTCGATATGATTGTTTTAGATTATATTGATTGTATTGTTCCAGAAAAAAACTTGGGTGATGAGTGGAAGAGTGAAGGGTCTGTAATGAGAGCATTTGAGGCGATGTGTCACGAAATGAATATTGTAGGTTGGACGGCAACTCAAGGTAATAGATCTTCAATATCTTCCGAAGTGGTTACTACGGATCAAATGGGGGGATCAATTAAAAAGGCTCAAGTGGGTCACGTAATTATATCGGTTGCCAAAACTCTACAACAAAAAGAGTTAAAGTTGGCAACTATAGCCATAACAAAATCAAGAATTGGTGATGATGGTGTTGTGTTTGAGAACTGTAAGTTTGATAATGCAATGATCGACATTGACACTGAAAGTTCTATGACCTTCTTAGGACTTGAAGAACAAAAAGAAGAAAGACAAAGACAACGTGTCAAAGAACTTTTAGAAAAAAGAAAACAAAGAGAAACACAAACAAATAATTAAAAACATGGAAAAAATATTAGTTGAAAACCCAAACAGGTTTGTTATTTTCCCTATCGAACACAATGATATATGGGAATACTACAAACAACATCAAGCGGCCTTTTGGACGGCCGAAGAAGTTGATCTAACTAACGATATTAGAGATTGGGAAAAACTTACAGAAAAAGAACAATATTTTATCAAAAATATTCTATCATTTTTCGCAGCATCTGATGGTATCGTAAATGAAAACTTGGCAGAAAACTTCTATCGTGAAGTACAATATCCTGAAGCGAAATTCTTCTACGGATTTCAGTTGGCAATGGAAAACATTCACTCACTTATGTATTCATTATTAATCGACACATATATCAATAATCCGAGTGAGAAAGATGAATGTTTTAATGCGATTGATAGATTACCTGCGGTTCAGAAGAAAGCTAAGTGGGCTTTAGAGTGGATTGAAAAAGCGTCATTTGCAGAAAGATTAGTTGCGTTTGCTGCCGTTGAAGGTATTTTCTTTTCAGGTTCATTCTGTTCTATTTTTTGGTTGAAATCACGAGGAATTATGCAAGGGTTATGTAATGCAAACTCACTTATATTCAAAGATGAAAACTTACACTGTGATTTTGCAATCCATTTGTTAAACAATCATTTAGAAGAAAAACCTTCTGAAAAAAGAATTAAAGAAATTTTACTTTCGGCATTAGAAATTGAAAAAGAATTTATTACTGAATCACTTCCAGTGTCACTAATCGGTATGAACTCCAACCTGATGAAACAATACTTAGAGTTTGTTGTTGATGGTTTATTAGTGAAAATGGGTTGTAGTAAAGAATTCAACGTGGAGCAACCATTCAAATTCATGGAACAAATTGCAATCGAAACAAAAGGTAATTTCTTTGAATCAAGAACTATGGAATACCAAAAAGCCAAGTTAAATGAATCAATAAGTTTTACAGACGATTTTTAAATTTTATATTATGTCATTAAAAATAAATAAAAGAGACGGCGAATCGGCATCTTTTAACCCTCAGAAAATTTATCAAAGAGTTAAAAGAGCCGCGAAAGGTCTAAACGTAAATTCAGATGAAATTTTCATCAAAGTTATTACTTCGGTTCCGACTGAAGGGGAAGTAACAACAAAAGAGTTAGATAAGTTAATCTATGAAATTGCTGCAGCATATACGGGAAGTCATTATGACTATTCTAAATTGGCGGCTCATGTTGCAATTTCATCATACCATAAAGAAACAAATGATAGTTTTTCAGAAACTATGATGGTTCTTTACGAAGATGGTATTATTAACGAAAAACTAATGGAAACCATTAAAGAATATGGTGAAGATACTATCGACGCGGCTATCAACCACGAAAATGATTACAACTTTGATTATTTTGCTTGGAGATCTTTACAAGAAATGTATTTGTTGAAAAGACCTAATGGTAGAGTTATTGAAAGACCACAACACATGTATATGAGAGTTGCTCTTTGGGTTACAAATAATTTAACTGAGGCTTTGGAATACTATAACTCACTTTCAAATCAGTTAATTTCTAAAGCAACACCAATTATGATCAATTCAGGAACAAAAGTTCCTCAGTTGGCATCTTGTGTTCTTCACTATAACAATTCAGATTCAAGACAAGGATTGTTGGATACTTTAAATGATATATCAACTTTTTCTTCTGACGCTGCGGGTATTGGTTTATCAATGTCTAACATTAGAAGTAAAGAAAGTCGAATTACAACTTCAGGTGGTTATGCTGGAGGTCTTTTAAAGTATTTGAAAATTGTTAATGAGTCTCTTAGATTCTTTAATCAACAAGGAAGAAGACCGGGAAGTGCCGCGATTTATTTAGAGCCATGGCATAAAGATATTATTGATCTTCTTGAAATAAAAAAGAACACAGGTGCTGAAGAACTTAGAGCTCGTGATTTATTTACAGCAGTTTGGATACCTGATAACTTCATGAGAGCCGTTAAAAACAATTCAGATTGGTATTTGTTTTGTCCAAATGATATAGTAAAAGCAGGACTAAAACCACTACAAGAATGTTATGGTGATGAATATGAAACAAACTATAATAAAGCTGTTAGTTTAGGTCTTGGAAAGAAAATTAAAGCACAAGATATATGGACAAAAATCATTGAGTCTCAAGTTGAAACTGGTGTTCCGTATTTATGTTCTAAAGATAGTGCCAATAGAAAGTCAAACCATCAAAATATTGGTGTAATTAAACAATCTAATTTGTGTAATGAGATTTACCAATATACAGATGAAAAGACCACAGCGATTTGCACTTTGTCATCTATGGTTTTGAAAAACTTTGTTGTTAATAATAAATTTGATTTTGAATTATTATTTTCTGAAGTTAGAAAAGTTGTTCGTTCATTAAATAAAGTTATTGAAATAAACAACTATTCTACTGAGAAAGGAAGAAAAGGTGGATTAGAACAAAGAGCGATTGCAATTGGAACACAAGGATTGGCAGACGTGTTTTATCTTATGGATTATATCTTTACGTCTGAAGAAGCTCGAAAGTTAAATAAAGACATTTTTGAAACCATTTATTACGCAGCTATCTATGAAAGTAATCAGTTATGTATGAATGGTAATTATGAACCATATACTTTCTTTGAAGGATCACCGATGTCAAAAGGAGAATTCCAATTTGATATGTGGGGATTGAATGAGTCACAACTTTCAGGAATGTGGGATTGGAACAAGTTAAAAAATAGCGTGTCTCAGTATGGTGTTTGTAATTCATTATTCACAGCACAAATGCCCGTGGCATCTTCAGCCAAAATCACAGGTTCATTTGAAATGACAGAACCAGCTCACTCAGCGTTATTTAACCGACGAGTAGTTGGGGGTGAAATTTTAATTGTGAATAAATACTTAATTAACGACTTTGAAAAAATTGGAATATGGTCAGAAGACTTGAAGAATGAAATCATCTTCAACGAAGGGTCAATTCAAAATATCAATTTTAATAATTATTTAGATCCTGAAGATAAAAACTATAATAAGAAAGTTAAACGAATTGAGCATTTAATTCCTAAGTATAAAACGATTTGGGAAATCTCACAAAGAGAATTAATTGATATGGCATCCGAAAGAGCACCATTTATTGATCAATCACAGTCGATGAATATCTATATGGCAAATCCAACTTTATCAAAAATTACCTCATCACATTTTCACTCTTGGGAAAAAGGTTTGAAGACACTTTGTTATTATGTTAGAACTAAGGCAATATCGACAGGAGCAAAACACTTGGCAATGGATATATCAAAAAAAGAAAAACCAAGAGTAACTCCTGAACCACCGAAAGTTGACTATTCTCACTTAAACTTACCACCAAAACCAAACAATTCTGATTTTGAATGTTTTGGGTGTTCTTCATAGGACAAAAACAAATACCCAATGTGTTATCCCGAGCTAGGTCGGGATTTTTTATTTATAGTATTTTTTACTTAAAAAAAACCTAACTTATATTTATATGTGATATGGCAAATGGTATAACTTATGGTATTTCTTTTCCTTTTGTAGATTCTTTTACGGGAAGATATTTAGATGTGACCAATTCAACTGAAGGTGAAATAAGGTCAAGCTTAGTTCATTTAATTTTAACAAGAAAAGGATCAAGATATTTTCTACCTGATTTTGGAACAAGACTTTATGAATTTATTTTTGAACCATTAGACGGACCAACTTTTTCTGATATAGAGGCAGAGATCAAAAGTAGTGTTGGAACATACATGCCAAATTTACAAATCACTAACATATCTGTTGAACCAGGTTCTGCTGGTTTAGAAGACAAAGGTTATACGGTAAATAAAAATGGAGAAAGAGAGTTTCGTGTTACAAACATCGGAACATTAGAACATACGGCAAAAATCAAAATAGATTATAGAATAACAGATTCGGCTTTTGAATCGAGTGATTTTATTATTATCAATATTTAATATTATATGGCAGAAAAAAAGATTTCATATACAGTAAGGGACTTTCAAGGAGTTAGAACCGAGTTAATTAATTTTACAAGAACTTATTATCCTGATTTAGTTCAAAACTTTAACGATGCCGGTATTTTCTCGGTAATGTTAGATATGAATGCTGCGGTAACAGATAATTTAAATTATCAAATTGATAGGAGTATTCAAGAAACCGTATTACAATTTGCACAACAAAAAAATTCAGTATATAATATTGCTAGAACTTATGGTCTTAAAGTTCCGGGACAAAGACCATCGGTTGCGTTGATTGACTTTTCAATCACGGTTCCTGCTTTTGGTGATAGAGAAGATTTAAGATATTGTGGTATTCTACGAAGAGGATCACAAGTTAATGGTGGTGGACAACCATTTGAAACCGTTTATGATATTGATTTCGCATCACCAATAAATGCCGAAGGATCTCCAAACAGAGTTAAAATACCTAACTTCGATTCAAGTGGTAAATTATTGAATTATACAATCATTAAAAGAGAAGTTGTTGTTAATGGTATAACAAAAGTATATAAAAGAGTTATTACACCAAATGATTCTAAACCATATTTAGAATTATTTTTACCTGAAAAAAATGTTTTAGGAATTACAAGTGTATTATTAAAACCGGGAACACAATACTCCACAATACCTAATCCACAAGACTTTTTAATATTAGGTCAAGAAAGATGGTTTGAGGTTGACGCATTGGTTCAAGATAGAGTATTTGTTGAAGACCCAACTAAAACATCTGATCAACCTGGAATTAAGGTTGGAGCATACATCACAACAACAAACAAGTTTATTTCTGAATATACACCTGAAGGTTTCTGTAAAATGACTTTTGGTGGTGGAAATATATCCGCTGATGAACAATTAAGACAATTTGCGATTGATGGAAAAGGTTTTGATTTAAGTAGATATACTAACAATTACGCGATGGGAGCGGCTCTTCCACCAAATACAACATTATTCGTTCAGTATAGAATTGGTGGTGGATTATCAAGTAATTTGGGTATTAACACAATTAACCAAGTTGGAACTGTGTCATTTGCCGTTAATGGACCATCTGATAGTGTAAACCGAAGTGTAATCAATAGTTTACAATGTAATAACGTAACTGCGGCAATTGGAGGGGCAAACCCACCAACAACCGAAGATGTTAGAAACATGGTTTCATTTAACTTTGCCGCACAAAAAAGAGCGGTAACCGTAAATGACTATGATTCTATTATTAGAACAATGCCATCTCAGTTCGGAGCACCTGCTAAAGTTGCAATTACAGAAGAAAATAATAAAATTAGAATTAAAATGTTGTCTTATGATACGACAGGAACATTAACAAATGTTGTGTCTAATACTTTAAAACAAAATGTTGCAAATTATCTATCTAACTATAGAATGATAAATGATTACATATCAATTGAATCTGCAGATATCATTGACTTGGCGGTTACGGTAGATGTTGTATTAGATAATAGTCAAAATCAAGGAGCAATAATTTCTAAAACAATTCAAATAGTTGGAGACTTCTTTAATCCTTTAGTTAGACAATTAGGGCAAAATGTTAATATCTCTGAGCTTAGAAGATTAATACAAGCTGAAAATGGTATTGTTAGTATATCTGACATTTCATTCTTCAATCAAGTCGGAGGTCAATATTCATCAGCACAAACATCAATGCCATATTCAGATCCTGCAACAAGACAAATCCAACCAACGGCAGATACTTTGTTCGCAACACCAACACAAATATACCAAGTAAGGTATCCAAACAAAGATATTAATATTAGAGTTTTGAACTTAAAATCAGTCAATTTCTCTTAGAGATTTATTTTTTTCAAAATAGAATTATTTTTATCAAAATAGGAAATAAACTATTTATGAAAAAACTGATTTTTTAATGCCAAAATCGTATAGAATAAGAACCGAAGTCGGTCAAGACAAATATATAAATGTAAATTTAGAACAAGATTGGGAATCTTTAGAGATACTATCTTTAAAGATATTAGCCAACGATCTTTATACTAGATTTTGTGCTGACTACGGTGTTGTAGTCGGTCGAGTTTTTGTAAACAATGGATTTGGTCTTCCAAATGCCAAAGTTTCCGTCTTCATACCATTGGAAGAGGCGGATGAATTAAACCCTGTAATTTCTGAACTATATCCGTATAAGAGTATAACGGACACTAATGAGGAAGGGTATAGATATAACTTATTACCTAAATTACCATCTTATAACGGACATACATCGACAGGTTCATTTCCGAACAAGGCAGATGTTCTAATGGATAATTCTTATATTGAGGTATATGATAAGTATTATCGTTTCACTGTAACAACAAATGAAAGTGGTGACTTTATGATCTTTGGTGTTCCTGTTGGAACTCAAACAATCGTAATGGATGTTGACTTATCTGATATTGGTTGTTTTTCTTTGGCACCACAAGATTTAATACAACAAGGTTTAGCAACTGAAACTCAAGTTAATGGGGCAAGATTTAAATCATCTACAAACCTTAGAGAATTACCACAAATTAAAAATTTGGTATTTGATGTTGATGTTCGTCCTTTTTGGGGTGACGCTGAGTTATGTCAAGTTGGTATTACAAGAGTTGATTTTGATTTAACTAAACAAGCAAATATCAATATACAACCAACCGCCATATTCATGGGATCAATCATATCAACAACAGATGATGATGCGTTGAAAGTAAAATGTAAACCAAAAAATAACACAGGAAATCTTTGTGAATTAGTTGCAGGACCTGGTGAAATACAAGCAATTAGACAAACAATATATTCTGACGATAACGGACTTCCTATTTTAGAGAGATACCAAATAGAACAAGAAGGAAAGGTTATTGATGGAGATGGGACATACTTATTAAATGTCCCAATGAATTTGGATTATGTATTCACTAATGAATTTGGTCAACAAGTCATATCAAATGATCCGACAAAGGGTATACCCACAAAAGGAAAATACAGATTCAAGTTTAAATGGCAAAACGAACAAGGGCTTCAAGGGAGTTTTCTTAGAGCGGACTTTTTAGTTCCAAATGTTAAAGAATATGGGTGGGTTAATTCAAATACAGATCCTTTTGATCCTAATAACGCAGGAACATATAACTACACATTGGCTGCGGGACAGATTTCAGGATTTACGGCCGTTATTCCACAGAATGTTGGTTTCGCGAGCCCACAAACAACAAACGTAGAATCATATCAAATATTAATTAACGGTCAAGTTTATTTAGGAAGTATTGAATCAATACAACTTAATGCGGGAGATCAGTTTCAGATTATCGCAACACCAGTTAATCCATCATCACCTCAATCAATTTCATTCACATCATACCCTCAAGATTTATTTGATGTGTATAAATCATATGCGTTTAGCACCGATTGGGATGATTATGCTAATACTCAAGATGCCATAGATTGTGAAGATACTTTTTATGAATTCAAATACAATAAAGTTTATACAACCGCAATGTTTTTGGATCGATATAAAAATGGAATCGGTAGGGCAAAACATTTGGGTATTAAAGAAATTGATAATAGAAGTTGTAAATCAACAGTTAATACTTTTCCTGTAAACGATATTATTAGAAATTTCGATTTTATATTTTTTGTTTTTAATATTTTAATAAACATTTTAACTTTTCCGATATTAACTCTTTTATTTGTTGCACATTTAATCGCACTTCTATGGCCTGTTCTTAAATATCTTTTATTATTTTTAGGACCACTTATTGTATATTTTGGTGTTTCTGCTGGTATTGATTTAGGATATTATATATTAAGTTTAACTAACGTAACGGCAGTTGGTCCTGTAATATCACCAGCAACTGTTTTACAGATTATTGCTCAAGGAGCTAAAGTCTTATTTTTAACCGCGGCAGGATTGGCCTTCACATACTTTTATACAAAGTTTTTTATTAATAATACCGCAAATGGTAGAATAGATAACTTCCCAAGAATAGGTTTACCTATGATTGCATACCCTGACTGTACTAGTTGTGATTGTGAGTGTGGAAATGCAAGTTTAGATGATGATTTTGATGCTAATACGATACAACAAGATATACAAGAGGCTCAGAATGGTTTGAGTGGTGGTGGCACAGGTAGTTATGATTTAGAAACAACGCAACCAAGTTCATTAATCGCACCATTAAACACACCACAATCGTATAGTGTGTCACACCCCAACTTAGAATTAAATTCAAATGGAGATGAACCGTTTGATTGTGGATTTGGGTTTGGCGGTAAGTTTGAGTCATTTACAACATTAATTGGAAACGACGATGTTTCTAGTGACGTTGTTGTAAGGGCTGTTTTAGATTTCCAAAGAATGTTTTCAGGTTATGATGTATTAAGTTCAACAGACCCAAACAAATATATACAAAACGAAGCGTATTTGTTAAAAGCACCACAACCGTTTTTATTTTCCGCTAAGAAAAATGGGAACAATCCTGCCGATAGTAGATTTTTTGCATTCCCAACTTCAGTAACCTTGGCTCAAAAATTAAATGAGTTCAATACGAGAGATAAATATTTTTATAAAAATACATCTAATACTCCGAACACGGGTATTAATAAAATTAAAACTTGGGTTAACCCCACTATCAATAATTTATCAACGGCGTATTTAGATCAAGTTGTTGTTGTTTTAATGAATCCAGGAACTACGGCAACATTGGGGGTTGGTAATTTAATTACTTTTCAAGATCCCACTTTTACAGGAACCTCATCAACTAATAGATTGGTAAACTTAACAGGGGCAACAACAAACCAATTTAGTAATAATGCGATTACAGGAACAACAATAACAGGAACTACATCTGTTACTGTGACATATGCCAATCCATCCAACCCAAGTGGGGGAATACCAACAACCTTTGATATAATTTCACCGCAAGTAAGTCAAATTGCTGACCCAACAAACCCATCAGTCGAACAATCATATTTGCAATATGCAACCGACATAGAATATTTCCAACTTATAACTGGTATGACATATTCTGATTTTAACTCAATGGATGTTAATACGAGTGGTTATTTCCCTGAAACATTTTTACGACACAACATAGATTATATTAGACCTAATTGTAATTTAAATGGGTTTATACAAGAAACTTATAGTGATGTGATAACATTCATGAGTGATTACCAAAATTATGAAGTTTGTATTTTTGTTAGAGGTGTTGATCCGTTTACCGCTAAACAAACTATAAAATATGACTTATCACATATTTTTGGATATACAACACTAAACCAACAAGTAACAGTAGAAGGTGAATATTATTTGAATATCCCAATCCAACCTAATCAAATTAAACCACAGTCACATAACACCGTAAACAATAGTAATGCGATTTTATATCACCCGTCTTATACATTTACGATTGACCCATCAAATTACACTGGATTTACATCTGAATTACCATATTATTACTTAAGCACCGATGATACATTGTCGTCACTATATACTCCCGTTCCATCTTTGTGGAGTAGTAATGCGAATAGCACTATAAGTTTAAACCAAACACTTATTAATGGGTCTAATATGCCGTTATTACCACCATTTTCTTTCTATACTGTTGGTGGAACATATTTTAGATGGAATAGTGGAACAAACTATACCTTACCAACTAATATTCCACCAACACAGTTGTTTACTCAAGGAAATAGTTCAGGTTGTAATCAAGATTGTCAAAAACAACAATACTATAATCACCCATCTGCTGGAGGTAGTGGTAATGGACCTTATTTTACATCTCAAGCGGCTTTAACGGCAACATACTCACCAGCGTACTATAGATATTCTTTATCTGGGGTTAACTTCTCGAACTCAAATAATATTGTAATGAGAAGTGATAGACTACCAACATCAACAGGGACTCAAAATGGTGCCGGACCACAAACAGGTTTTGGTCTTCATCAAAACGATAACTTTACAATTTATGCTCCTGGCGGTAATAATGCCCCACCACAGATTTTTGCTGGAGGTGATTTGGCAAATGGTGAGTCTTTTGATTTAGATCCAAATACAGACGCATTAACAAGCACTTTAACTTGTGAGGGTATGGTTCCGTTGGCATGTTATTCTGGTTCAGGACAAAACGTTGGTGTATTACCATCAAGTTTATGTTCAGTTCCAGCAAACAGAATGATTAATGGTTGTTATTGTTTACTTAACAAAAAATATGTTAAAGAGTATGGCGATGACGTTAGATTATTTTTAGAATGGAAAGTTCGTTTTACAATGAACTTTGCTGCGTGTAGAGGGGTATTTGCTCAAGTGTTTCAAAACAATTGGGTTAATGGTGTTTTATATATGTTTAATTTTAATAAACAAACCACTTTCAATATTCAGGCACAACCAAATTATGATTATTGTCAAGATGTAATTTTATATAATGACATATCAAATACTTTCTATTATAGATCTTCGCCATGGAATGAAAACACACAACAATTCGTTGGTAAAAATTCACCTGCCGCTAATCCAAATTTACCTCAAAGTTTTTTAGATTTTCCTGGACTTGGATATAATCAAAAACAAATTCAGTTCCCAACAACCGTTGTGGATTTAGGACCAAGAGATTATTTTATTAATGAAATCTGTTGTTCGGGTATTGATGGTTTTGGTTCATATTATGCCGATCAATTAAAATCTACATCATACCAAGATAATTCAGACATAATCCAATTAGGATTTTTATCTCGAATACTAAATGAAGGTGTAAGACAAAGAATTTTACCAATATCAAATGGTGGTAATAATAGTGAAGGAAAAGGGATCATTCAATTTTTTAATAGCACACGAGGTGGTTATAGAATTGATGGAGACTGGTCACAAATGTTATCAATCAATTCAGAGTGGAAAGTTTCACCTTTCATAACTGAAAACATACCAGCACCTAACTACATCTATTTTGGTGATAACAATAATGGAACAAACCAATACTCAGGTAATGATATAAAACCAATAATGGGATTATTTTTCTCTTCAAATACTAATGAAGAAAGATATAGAAAAATAATGTCACCGGGAATTGAAACATATAGTTTTAATCCTCTTATTGAAGAAAAATTTGGATATTCTAAATCTCAAGAAGTTCCAAATTATAGATGGACAATATCTTTACCACAAAATTCTGCTGGAACACCTAACATATTTGGATCTGAGGATAATAATTGGTATACAGATACTTTAATTTTAACAGGACAAACAGGGTTTGGATTTACAAAAAAAAGATATCAAGACTTAGATTTTACATCACCACAAGAAAAATACATAACACCAACAACTAAATTTGGTTTTATATCAAACTTTTTAAATAACAACCCTAACCCAAGTTCTGCGGGGGTTATTCAAGGACAACCTGTTCCTGTTTCATCACAAGGAATCCCAACTAATCAAGATGCGCTTCAATCGGTTGTTGTTGGGGCTCCATACCACTTCTACTTTGGTTTAAATAATGGAAAAACGGCAATCAATCGTTTTTATAAACTTTACGTAGCAACAGGAGAATAATGACAGTAGATCCAACAACAAATATTATATTATCGACTGAAAGATTTAAAGGAGCACCAAGAACCGATCAGTTTATTAATGTTCCTTTTGCGCAGAGTAATAAAGAAATCATTGAGTTTGATAGAAGTGTTGATTTAAACTTGGCCACGGTATTTGATGAGGAAAGACAATTATCAACCACTTTTAGACCCGTAACAAAGTTTACCATTTTATTTGAAAATGCTTATACCGGATCAACTAACTACACACCATTCAGAGACAATTTATATTATACAAACGCAGTAAACAACGCAGTTGCATATTACTATCAAGGAATTCCTTCCGTTCCACCTAACGCTACGGATCAAACAGTTTTATGGGATGGTTTTCCACAATATCCTGAATTTGACTTTATTAGAACCGACTATGATGTTTCAGGATATACTTTTGGAAATGGAAGACATTTGGATTTTTATAAAGTTAGTGCGTCCACATATAACTGGTCACATTATATAAGTTATGCTTACACCAACGATTACAATAAACAACTTTATGCTATTGAACCACAAACAACTCTTTCTTGGAGTTGGATTGCTTCAGATGGTATACCTTTTTATATAAAGACAGGAACTGATAACTTGGTTAGAGATATTCAGTTTAAATGTCCTGTCCCACACGGATTATCAGTGGGAGAATTTGTGCAATTATCTATAAACTATAACGGTAATTCATTTTTCCAAGTCACAAGTTTGGGGGATCCTGCATCAGGATCTGACATTTATATCTTCAACCTTAGAAACGTTGGATATACAGGAACAACTTTTTTCACGAACACTCAAGGAACTTTTAAACGAATAATAAATTTAGCCAATTCGGCTGACACCATATCAAAATATTATATTAGAAAACATAAAATAATCACAAATTATGATTGTGCTGTTTTAACAAATGCGGGGTTTGAGCAAAATGTTTATTTTGACAAAAAGAAATGTGAAGTAAAAGTATTAACTCCAAATCAAACACAAAGAACATCGGTTAAAGAAGGATCTAGATCTTATAATTTATCATTCAACTGTGACGTTGATATAAACGGATTAAAAGATAATCAGAATAGACCTGTGTCTAATTTATATTTTACGACAATTTGGAGAGGTTATTTTGGGTGGACTCAAAGACTAAAACAAGGGTGGTATTTTAACACATATTTAGATAACTTCCAACCACAAACTTGGTGGGATCAAAATAACCCCGATTCAAATACCCCGATCAATCAAAATCAATATACATCGTTAGTGGGTCAAGGTCCATTCTTTTATAATGACTTTTTAACCACAGGAGATACTATTGATGGAGATTTTTGTGAATGGAATGATTTTGAACAATTTGAAAGAGTTATTTCAGAATACCAACATAAAATAACTTATAATGCAAATTGGTTTTCATTATCAGAACCACCACAAAGTGTTACTAATCAATTTGGATATTTTTATTCACCACATTCACAAATACAAATTAGGGCTTTTTCTGATTATATTGAAGAAGGAAGTTCTCAAAATGTGGTTGGTATTCCAGATTACGCTTATTACTCAACAACAAATGCGTTGTTTAGATGGAGGGATCTTTATCCGTATGGATTTATTGATACCGATGGGGTTGGAGTTGATTATCCGTTTTTAAACAACTCACATTATCCATATAAAAATACAATATTTAGAATAACTCCCGAAAATTATAATATACCTAGTGACTATGCAACAATAGGTCAAGTTCCTGCGAACATAACAACAATTGCAGATCCGATTGCCGATGAATGCGAATAGAATTAGAATAGTAAAAGACGACATCGATAAGTTTGTTAATATACCAATTAACATGCAATGGGACTTTATGGGTCGTGATGATAGTATTTCAGAGTATGAAGTCGACGCTTTAAAACAAGTTACGGGAGCACCCGCAGATTTTGAAATTTCAAGATTTGCACATAATATTTTTCCTAATACAGAAAGTGCAATAAATTATGAATTTAATTTTTATGATTATTTGCAACCTATAACCGCAAATACAATTCCTTTAACCGCTTGGACTAATTCATATTTGAATAATGGATTTTCAGTTCAAGACGTTTATTACTTTTCAAAACCTTTCACAAAGTCTTTTTTTAAATTGGACTTTTATGATACGACAGAAGAAAGGACACAACAAATTTATCTTTCTGTTATTTTACCAACTCAACAAGGATTAACTCAAACGGCAATATTAAGTAATTTAGTTCCGTTAGTTGAAATCAAAAGACCATTTATGTCATTAGATTATATTGGATCAGATAAAGAAGGATTTTTTATTTATTGGTTAAGAAATAGAGACTTTATTGATATATCGTCATTTTATATGACGGCCAAATTCTTTGATGCAAGACAAGGAGTTTTCAAACAAATGACAAATACAAGACAAGATTTAATAACACCAAGTAAGTTCCAATTTAATAATGCGGACTATTTTTATTATAAGGTGGATATGAATTACACAAATAAAACATATGAAGTGTTTTCAACATCAACAACTTTACGAGTTGGAGATTTGAACTCACCGATAAAATGGTATGAATACGTTAATCCATAATGGAGTTACAAGAATATAAGTTTACGGTATCACCGGGGAATATCAAAGGTGATTTAGTTTTTGTTCCGTATACAGGTGAAACTGACGTAACAACAATTATTGATCCATGTTGTTTAACGGCATCTACGGTAAGTGCCACAACAACAGGAACAACAGGGGTATATCTACCAATGGATTATGTTTTAAGTGGAAACACAGGTGGAACTTCATTTTTGACTGGTCTATCAGTAAACATAATGATTACTGAGTCTACCGTTGATTTAGGTTATTATTCACCTTTTGATGGTTTAATATTACAAGCTGACGTATTAAATAACTTTATTGTTACAGCAGACACAATAACTCCTTATTCATATACATTTTACAACACATCAGATTTAGAACTAATAAAGTTTCTACAACTTGTGACATATACGTTGGATTGGGGTGATGGAACACCACCACAAGCCGTTTTAGGTATATCACCTATAACACACACCTATCCAAATTCAATTAATAACTATACTATAACTTTAACTGCCAACTCGCCGTGGGGTATATCAAAAGTTCAAAAACCTGTTATAACACCATATAGCGCAGCAACAATACCAAACCCACAAGGATCAATAACCTTTTTTCCTGCTGGGGGATCTTGGTCGGCAACCCCAATAAGTTATGATTATCTTTTTACAGGAGATTCAAACACAAATGTAAGTGATTATTATTCATATAACTACACATCTGTTCCATTTCCAATTACAGGTATAACAGAATCAACGTTGAATGATCTAGCACAATTTGGACCCAAAGTCAATTTATCAGGAGGAAAGTTCAAGTTAGGAATACAAGTAACAGGAACCACAGGTGCGATTGGAACTTATTATGGGCCTGACATAACTAATACATATACAGCATACACAATGAATGGTGTTATCTATCATGATTATGAAGATTTCACAATATATTTTGCTGATTCATATGGTATTGTTTCGGGTGATACGGTATTATCAGCCCTAACAAAAAACGAAGCATTATTAAATGTTATTGACCAACCTGAAATTATAACTAATGTTTATATAGAAAGGGGGAAATACACTCCTTTAGAAAATGTTATGAGATTGGGTGAGGTGGATAACGTTGGTGATTTAGAAAAATACGGATACAAATATTTTACAGTAGAAAAAGTATCAACATAACTATTTATAAAAAAGTAATAAAAAAAGAATGGCAACTGGTAACTATGGAACTATAAGACCGGCAGATGTAAGTCCCGAAGACGTGCAGATTGTTTTGGTTTATACCGAATCAAGAGACGACACACAAAACTTTTCATTAACGACTTTGAACGCACAAGACGTTCTTAGACCTTATTTCAATAATAATGCAACGGGAGGAAACACCGTTGAGATTTTGGGTGGTTTGTATAATTTAAAACTACCTGCAGATCAATTCAACAGATTGGGGATTTATTCTTTGATGATAAGACCGGCTGAAATTAGAACAACAATTACAGATTGTGGAGTTTTATCTTCATTACCAAATGTTAAAGGAATTGTGATTGATTTGAATAATGTTCCTGCTCAGTCAAGAAATAAATTTGTGAATCAAGGTTTAGTTGGTTTCAGAGTTGAATATTTAAATCCAGATGGGACTAAAATACCAAACTTCTTTAGAATTATAACATCATCTTTCTATTGTGAACCTGTTGTTCAAAACTTAACAAACACGATTCAAAAATCGATAAGATATAGATATGTTGAAGGATCAACAAACTTATTGTTTTGCACATTATCACCTTCATCGTCGCCGACTAATAAACCAAGTGCAACACCTTATATTGGTCAGCCAAATCAAAATATTATAATAACAAATACATTTTTTAATCCAATAAGCGTGGAAATTGAAATCGTCGACCAAGACATTTCAACACTTGCAATTGCTCTTTATGGAAATCAAACTAAATCTATTGAGGATGGTATTTACACCATTTACGATTCTAATAACAATATATACAAACAATACAACTTGTATGAAATTAAAGATCAGTTTAATGCTCTTCTTTATGAAGTTAGACAAGATCGTGGTGAAAATATTGACTTCTCAAAGGCATTTAACAACATCATCGCTTAATGGCAACAAATAAATTTACTTGTCCACCTCAAAGTAGTGCCGCTAACGAGTTCTCAAACAATTTAGTCGGAGTTCAACTTGTTACTGGTGGTGGTTTAACGCAAGCAAATTTTAATTTTACCACAGGTATATCTGAAAAACAAAACAGGACTTTTAACATAGGGACTTTTTCAGACCCAATTAATTTAGAGTCTATTAATATAGAAAGTCAGGCTGAGGCTAATATTATATTAGCAAACAACTACAGGGTTTATCCGAATTATGATTTATCACAAGTTACAAATTTTACCCAATACGGGTCTTTAGTTAAAAGACTTTCAACTTCAATTACAAAAATTATTAACTACTTTCCTGCGGGATTGGAGGTTAATTCAACAAACCCATCATTTATAACACAAGAAACCGCATTCAACATTACATTTGATTCGGTTGAAAATGACACAACATTTGAGGTTTATTTATCATCAATTCAAAACCCATTTGAAATTGATTATTCGGTTAATAGCGATATTAATATGCGTTTTAACGAAATGGATGTGTCACCATTAAGAAACATGACAAGGGAGTTCAAAAAATATGTCTTGTATGTAAATGGTAATCAATATCCTGTAAATTATTTATATCCTACTGATAGTTCATCGACAACACTAAAACTTATTGTTGATGGTGATCCGTTTAGTGGGGCGACAATATCTTTTGATTACTTAGTGATTAGACCAAGTGATTATGAAACAAATAAAGTTTTTAATTTAGATTTTGATCCTGTTGAAAACTTTTTATTAAACAGACAAATAACACCGGCTTACACCGCGCAATTTATTGTTCCAAGAGAACAAGAAGATGGGACGGTTTCGGTTACAAAAGAAACCGCGACTTGGCCAAGAGCTGGGTTATGGAATATTGATATAACATCAGTTTCGTTTGATAATTATTTAACAAAAATTAATGACTTTGCAATTAATTTGGATCAGTATCAAACAAACATATTATCAAGGTTTTTAACGACAGGAGCATTAAAAGAATTCGATACACCAGATCAAAGGTTTGAAAAATTACTTCAAATTTATGGAAGAAGTTTTGATGAAACAAAAACATTTATAAGTGCTTTAGGTAATATTAATAGTGTTCACTACACGGTCAAAAATGATATACCTTCACAATTACTTAAAAATTTAGCACAGACATTAGGTTGGGTTACAAACTTTTCACCAATATCACAAGAAGAGTTATTACAAGCGGTATTCACAACTCAACCAAATACTTTCCCTGGTCTTCAAATTGGACCAACACCTGAAGAAGTTAATTATCAATTTTATAGAAATATAATTGTAAATTCAGCATACCTTTTCAAATCAAAAGGGACAAGAAAATCTATTGAGGCTCTTTTAAGAATGATTGGAGCACCTGACGCTTTAATTGATTTTCAAGAATATGTTTATGTTGCTGATCAACGAATTAATATGAGCGAGTTTAATCAACAATATGCTCAAATTAGTTTAGGAACTTTAACAACTCAAATACCGGTTTTAGACACCGCAGATGTATTTTCAATTCAAGGAATTCAATATACAGGATTTACAACAACATCAACAAACACAAACGTGTTGACTACAAGAAATGATTATCCTGTTGATGAATTTGGTTGTCCAAAAATGCCAACAGCGACCGAAACATATTTCTTTCAAATTGGTGGAGGTTGGTTTGAATCAACACCACAACACAGAATGCCCGAGTTTGCAATTCCAACAAATCAGGTATTCACAGGAAATAACCCAAATTATCAAACACAAATACTTCCATTTAATTATGGAGAAGAGTATCTACAAAGATATAGACAATTTCCATATATGGATATGGGTTATGTGTTACGAAGAGTTTCAGATAATAAGAAAAGTTGGGTTGATACAAACCCAACATTAAGAACAAGTTTCGAAGGAAACTTTAACGCATACTATGAAGTTGGTGAAGAATGTTTAGTGTTGAATGTTAAAAACGTTGATATAATGTTAAACCCTGGTCAAGGATTATCATATGACGTGTGGTATATGTCTAATCAGTATAATTTCCCAATACCAGAACAAGGTTTGTTTTATACACCACCATCACCTTGTAGTATTCCTAACCCATATCCTAAATTAGGTGGGGTGGATTGGACAACAATAGTTCCAAAACCAAAACAAAAAACTTTCTTTGAGTTTGCGCAGACCTTTTGGAGAAATATGATTAACACCCGAAATCGTCAATTTATTACTGATGGAAAAACTGGGGGTTACCCAACATTACAATCAATTTATTGGAGATATTTAGAATCACAAAAATTGGCAGGAGTTCCAAACAATAACTATACATACCAAACGATGATTGATTTTGTTAATGGTATGGGTGATTATTGGATTCAGTTTATAGAACAAATGGTTCCGGCAACCACAATTTGGAACACAGGGGTTAGATTAGAAAATTCAATATTTCATAGACAAAAGTTTGTATGGAGAAGACAAGAAGGTTGTAAAATACTTCCTGTTCCTTGTAAACCATGTAGTCTTACAACACAACTTTATGTTTACGATTGTCCTGTTCAAAGTGTAACATGCGGGTTATATCCTTGGACGACAGATCCAAACACAACATCATTTGGTGTGGTATTAAACCAAACACTCCAAGACTATTTTACATCACAAGGTATTAACCCTGGTCAGTGTCAATTGAATTCAACAGTTTCAAATTGGTTTGTTGATATAAGAGTTAATGGATTACTTATTACTCAATATGGTTTCTTTACAGGAATCGGAACTTCAGGTTATCCATCAAGTTCACAATGGTTACAAGGATTGCAAGAAGCTTTGGATGGTTTACTAACAAGTGGTTATAGTTATAATATTGATGAAGATACAAATGAATTAGTGGTCTTTAATAATAATTGTTTACCAAACTTTGATGACTTTGAATTGAATGTTGGAATAAACTTTGAAACTTACTGTAACGCATAATGAGTATAACAATTTATAATTATAGTGTAACTGGTGATTGTAGTAATACGGGGTCAGGAGCATTTTCATTTGACATTACAGGAACAACACCTCCTTTTGCCGTAACGTGTATTAGTTCAGGTTGTAGTTTACCAACCTCAGCAACCACAACTTCTTATGGTGTTTCAGGAATTACCGCTGACACATATTTTTTACAAGTCGTTGATGGATCGTCAAATAATTACGTTCAGGCTGTTTATATATCATCAGGAACAACCGCAACGATTGATTCTGAAAATACAACGTGTGGGTTGAGTAATGGATCTATTACAGGATATACTTCAGGTGTTTATAATATTGCAACATTTAGTTTGTATGATGGACTTAACAATTTAGTCACCTCATCACAAGTTTCGAATAATTATTATAATTTCACATCTCTTTCTGCTGGAACATATTATATAGTTGCTGATGATGGTGGTGGTTGCACAGGAATCACAGCCTCAGTAATTGTTACACCATCAACAGGTTTTACTTTTGGTGGTTATGTTGTTGATGACGCAAGTTGTAACGGAGTTGGAAGTGGAAAAATATTTCTTACAGGTTTAACATTACCTTCATCCGCATATACAATAAATTGGTCACCAAATGTTAATGGACAAACAGGAACAACTGTTACAGGTTTAACGGGGGGAACTTATATAGTCACAGTAACAGATCCTATTAATTGTTCTAATACACAATCATTTAATGTTCAAGCCGTTGATCCTTTGGGTTCAGGTGGTTTTATTACTATATCACAACCAACTTGTTTTGCTAATGACGGTGAAGTTGAATTTATTGTGACAGGAGGAACTCCTCCATATTTCTTTAGCGGTTCGTCAGGTCAAGTTGATGTTACGTTTGCATCATCAGTAACATTTACTGGTTTATCATCGGGTATTTATTCGTTTTTAGTTACAGATGCAGGACTATGCACCATATACGATTCGGTTTCAATGTTGACACCAAACTCATTCACTACGGTTGCGGTTAACACAACACCATCTTTTTGTTCTCAAAACTCGGGATCTATTCAGGTTATAGTTGATAATGGATTGAGCACAGAACCAAGTTTATTAATTTCAATATCAGGAACAAGCGGAACACAACAAGTTGGAAGTTTAGGAAACCCAACTCAAACATTCAACGGACTTCCAAATGGGACTTATTTAATCACCGTTCAATCAACAAGTTGCACTTATACCGCAACAACTAATATAACTTCTGTTGATTTATTTACGGTTACAGCATCAACAACAGGAACAACTTGTGGTGGTAATAATGGTATTTTAGATGTTGTAGTTTCAACAGGAGGAACATTACCATACATATTTACTCTTACGGGACCAACTTATAGTCCTGTAACCACAACAACTTTTTTATCTACATTTACAAATCTTAAATATGGTAATTATACCTTGACAGTTCAAGATTCAGGATCACCGAGTTGTAGTCAAACCTATAATGTTTATATTGATGATAGTCAAAATGTATTTTTTAATTTAATACCATCACAACCAATTACAGGAAATGATGGGGCAATTACCACATATATTCTATCGGGAGTTCCGACCTTCAATCTAACATGGAGTAGTAATGTTAATGGTCAAACAGGATCAACTGTGACAGGACTAACGGCAGGGACTTATACTTTGACGGTTGTTGATAGTGAAGATTGTTCCTTGACAAAATCAATTACATTAACGGGAACTAAAAAATATAGTGATTACAGATACTATAATATTTGTGATAATACATTTGCAGACACGGGAACGGTAACCAAAAGAAGTATGAGAGCAATGTATTTGGAAGGTTTTTCTGATCTTACAAGTGGGGATACAAATTGTATTATAAACGAAGCAACGTTTTCGATATATGCACAAGTTGGATCACAATCCGCTCAAACACAATTCTACACTTCAAGTGGATCAACCGATTACCCAACAGATGTTTTGTGGGCTCAAACGATTGTTGAAACCTTAGATTCATTTGTAGGTATTTCAGGAACTACCGTCGACATAGTATCAAATAGAATAACAATAACCACAACATGTGAAGACATACCAAAAGGGTGTGAAATAGTCCCTTTGAATCCATTACAAGATAATGAGATTATTGTTAAGTTAGTTATTGATTATGATATATCTTGTGTAAGCTGTAGTTAATTTATGTCAAACCAAATAACAATAACTTCTGTTACAGGATTAACAACCCCATTTAGTGGATACTGTTGTGACGTATATGGAAATCAATGTTCATTTGTTGGAGTGATTAGTAGTTTACCAACAACAATAACTTTACCAAATCAGTTTAACACCGCTCCTGCGATAGGTTTAAAACTTAATGATGGTGCTGGATGTGAAACTTTAGAAACAATTTACTGTTCTTCATAATTCACTTTACATATTTTTCCTTTAATTTTTCTTTATGGAAAAAATTTTATTTGTCACCGCACAACCTGACGTGCCATATTTTATTTGGCAAATCAAACTATACGTTCATAATTTCATAGAGAAAGGAATTAACCCAAATCAAATCCACGTTATTTTTAGTTTACAAAATGAAAATAATGAACCGTCAAGAGAATCTTTACAGTTGAAAGATCTTGGGATTAATGTTCATCACTTTGTTGATGAAAGGGTTAAAAAACATTATATACCATCAATAAAACCATTTTTAATTTCAAAGTGGATTCAAAAAAATCCTAAATACGGTGAGTTATTTTTTCTTCACGATTCAGATATTATTTTTAACGAACTACCGAGTTTTGATCGGTTATTGAATGATGAGGTTTGTTACATGTCAGATACGATTGGATATATTGGATATAACTACATTATGGATTGTTGTAAAAGATATGAAAGTCAAAACCCAACTTCTGAGAAAGGACAACTCATTTCTGAAATGGCAAATGTTGTTGGAGTTGATGTTGACACAATTAAACAAAATCAAAAAAATTCAGGAGGAGGTCAATACCTTTTTAAAAACACAAATTGTGAATTATGGGATAAAATGTATAAAGACTCAATAAAATTATACGATCAAATGTTAGATTATCAAAAACGTTTTCCGATCAATCCAGGTCAAATACAATTTTGGACCGCAGAAATGTGGGCAGTGTTGTGGAATCTTTGGTTATATGAATACGAAACAAAAATAATTTCAGATCTTGATTTTTCATGGGCTACTGACACCATTGAGATTTATAATTCAAAAAACATATTACACATGGCAGGTGTCACAGATGATCTAAAAACTACAAAATTCTATAAAGGTGATTATATTAATATTGACCCCATTTTGAAATTAAAGGAGGATGAAAACTTTTTTAATTACATAGATAAAAACAGTTCGACAATTAAATACATCGAAAACATGAAATCATATATAAAAAAATACGAAAATTGATTATTTATAATATTATATGATTGAAAACTGTTATATACTATATTCTTGTGATGGAGGTTACCAACCGATCATTTCTAATTACAGTGGATTAAGCGCTTATTCTGAAAGTTACGTATCCATTAACATTATTGATTTGGGTGAAACTCCTGACACTTGTTTTTATGTTTTAAGTTTAGGTGAAATAGAATGTGATATAACCTATGATATTGACATAAACACAGGAACAACATGTTCTTGTCAGTGTTATTGTTATTTTATAAGAAGTTTAGAAACAAATGTTGATGTGACTTATGTAGATTGTAATGATCTTATTGTTGTTGAAACATTACAAGAAGGACAAACATATAATATTTGTAGTAAAGTATTTCCTCAATTTGATGGAGAATCTCAAATACCAATTAAAATAACGGATATTTGTCAAAACAACCAATGTCCTCCAACAATACCAACAGTAAAACCACCTAACGAATGTGATGTTATTACAATATTTCCAATGGACGTTGAGTGTATTGTTCAAAACCCATCCAACGACAGATCTTTTGATGGGGCTGCGACATTAGCAATTACAGGAGGAACACCACCTTATACCATATTTTGGGAAATCGGAAGTTTTGCTCCAGCCCTTAATAATTTAGGTGTTGGTGAGTATTCAGCAACTGTGACTGATTACTATGGTGATTTTACTGCGAACACCACTTGTGTTTTAACGGCAGAAACATTAACCATATCTGGTATGTGTTTTGTTATGACGGGAATTACAGGTGAAGTTTTAACTTATATTTCAGCCGAAAGTCTTGGACTTAAAAACGGAAAACCATATTATGAAATACAATATTTGGGTGAAACGTATGGTTATGTATTTTGGAATACAGAATATGAAACTTGGTATTTTTGTCAAACATTAGATTGTCAAAATATAAGCCCATATAACACTTATACAGGAACAACTTATTATCCTTCAGGTGCTACAGGTGATTGGGTTATTGAATCTGATACACAATATCAAATAATTGAATCTTATGTTGGTCCATGTCAAATACCTGCAATTGTTAAAGGAGACACCAATCTTTGTGTTACGTTAATTATAAATACAGGAAATTCAGACTCACCAACAGATACTTTAAATATTGGATTAGACCCAAGTAATGAAATTAATGGACAACCAAGTTGGTCATCATCAACGGGACAATATGTGATTTATTGGAATACAGGATCAACACCTAATCAATGGGTTATGACGGGATATACTAATCCATATGTTACATTAACAAACAATGATCCATCAGATCCACCTATTAGTAATTGGGTTGTTAATGGTGAACCTGAAGTTTTAGAAATGTTTGTTTTGACTGGTGATTGTTCCACTGGTTATACAATAAATGTCAATGCTGCAATAAATGATGCCTTATGTGAAGAAACGGGAAGTATAACACTAACCGCAAGTGGAGGTATTGCACCATACGAATATTCTGTTGATGGGATTAATTTTCAACCATCCCCAATATTCAACGGACTAACACCGGGGTCTTATATAGTTTATGCGAAAGATTCATTAAATAATATTGGGTTATATTCACCTGTTGTGATAAATAATACACCACCTGTATCATATTCAGTCGTGTTGAATGTAAACTATAGCACGGGATTATTTACTATAACGGCACCTACTTTACCTGCAGGTGTTACAATAGATCTTAATTTGGTGATGACTTCAACGTTTAGTTATTACCCAACAACACTTTCACCACAACCAACTTATAATAATTTTACAACAATTATTGGAACAGGACTTATGACTTTGACAAATACTATGTTAAATATAACTCCGTTGACAGGTCCTTGTGTTAGAACAGGTTCTATTGGAGTTGCACAAACAACAAATACTTATACAAATACAATTACTTTGGTGAGTAATCAAGTTGTTAGTGGAACAACCACAAATAACATTATCAATGACCCAACTGGAAATTGTAAAAATGCTATTGGTTCATATAACTTAACAATGACAAACCCTACGATAAATAATTGTCAGTGTTGTTCGGTATTTCTTCTTAACCCAAGATTAAACCCAGCACCTCCAATTACATAAAATTAAAAGAATAATATTTATTCAATAATGGCCTACATAATTAAAAATACATCAGGTTTGGTTAACACCCGAGTTACTGACACGGGAAGACAAAGATTGTCTGAAGGTAGATTCAATATCACATATTTTGCTATTGGTGATAGTGAAATATCTTATAATCAATTACCCAACACTTATAACCAATCAAACACCGTTGTATTGGAACCTCAATTTAATGCTCAAAATAGTTCAGGCGTTCCTGAATCAAATAGACAATATATTAAATATCCTTATTTGGTTGATGAAGGTCAAACAAACCTTTATGGTATTCCATTTATGGATTCGCAAATTGAATCTGTTTATAATAGAGCTGCAATGAGAGGATTTTTTACAGGAAACACAACAGCGTCAACTGTAAATTGGAAGGCTCTTGTTAATAATTCATATGTTGTGACACCAAATTATGTTGTTAATATGTCAACGTTAAATGGGTCAAATGAAATCAACGTATATCGATTAGATTGTAATAGTCAAAATAATAATACACCACAAGTTGGTGATTTTATTACAATATATTATGATGGGTTTGCAAAAAATGATTGTTCTTGTTCTAATTTCCCGACACCAACACCATCGGCATCGGTAGGACAAACACCAACACCTACACCAACTCCATCGGCAACATTATCAAACCCTTGTGCGTCACCAACACCGACACCAAGCCCAACTCAAACACCTTGTATATCACCTACACCAAGTGCTCAATGTCCTTTACCACCACCACCTGATTGTTTGAAAAATGTTAATTCTTGTTTTTCAATATTAACATATAGAATCGTTGCGGTATGTAATGATAAATTAACATTAGATAGACCAACACCCGACTTTACCAATCTTTCAAGTGATTGTATTGCAAGAACATTAATATATCCACCACAAATGGTTCCTTTGTATGATAGTTTTACACCTGAACCGCATTGGGCTCAAAGTGTTATTGATTTTGAATCAGTTTGTGATACGGATCAATTTGATGTTAAAATTTGGAACATGAATATTCCGTGGACTGAAAGTCCGGCAGGTTTATTGCCATCACAATACCAAGACTATACCAAATTTGGATCAATTAATTATATCGGTCAAAAAGAATACTTTGGTTATACAACAAGTGCTCAAACATCTACAGACGATGTTTATTATTATAACTCTTTTGGTGAAAAACAAGTTGTGACACCGCAAGATCAAAAGGCTATTGCAATTATTCATTATACTAATCAAACAATAGATTTCTTTTATGGTGAAAAATTTGCTTTAGAACCATATGACACACAAAACCCTGAAAACACACAAGGTCAAGCAAGAAACTTTAAGTTACACATGCCAACAATAATGTGGCATAAAAACCCTGAATGTTGTTTTGGTCAAACATTCTATGTTGATCCTCCAGGGTTCGAAGGTAAAAACTTGTTTACAGTTCAATATACAAAATCAAATATTTCGTCCAACATGAATAAACCTGGATTGAGATATTATAATTTATGGGACACATTTGCACAACCAAATGGACTTCCAAGTAGAATTGGAAAAGTATATCCTGATTCTAAAATGATAATAATAGATGACGAAGAATTGGTTGCTGCACTTTCATATAAGTCAAATCGAAATTGGACTTTACCGGCACCTCAAGTTTCGTTATTAACACCAAACACTTGTGGTGTTTCTAATACTACAGGAGTTTTAACTGGTGGCAGTGAAACAATGTGGGTGACTTATAGATTAACAAACACTAATTACTTTACTAATTCATTACATTGTAATTACTATGTGAACGTAGTTGGAACTGAAAATGTTTGTTCACCTGAAACACCAAAAAATGTTGCGGTTAGATTCGGAGGAGATTTCCCTTGTTTAGTTCAACCAGGTTTTACACCAACAACCACAACCACAACAATTCCTTTTACAACAACCACAACTACAAGTCCATTAACAACAACTACAACTACAAGTCCATTAATTACAACCACAACAACTATTTGTCCAACTTGTGTTGTTCCTGCAGGTTTTTACGCGACTGAATTCCAAGTATTAGCTCAAAGAGTTCCTACGGGACAAAGACCAACCCCTGAAAGTTGGAAGATGATTGATTTTACACAACAAATAAGTAGTTTATTTATTAATGGATATGTAACACAAGAATCATTAACGGCAACAACATTTACAATTACTGCTGAAAATTATGACAGCGCTCCATTCTACAATCTAAATGATTATGTTACACTTGTTCCTAATGGTGCGACAGGTCAACAATTAAACTTTGGTGATGAATATTATTTCTATGGAAATTTAGAGACAGATATTCAAGCAACGATCTACGAAATGAAATATAAGATAAACTTGAATTCTTCTGAATTTTTGGTGTCTCAAAACCCAACATGGACAAAAGGGACTCAATCTTATGTTACGGAAATTGCGTTATTAGATGAAAATGAAGATATTCTTGTTATGTCAAAATTACAATCACCTGTTTTACGACAAGGAATACAACAATACGTGGTAAAATTAGATTTCTAACCAAAAACTTTAATTTTAATTCTTTTCACTTATAATAATTTAATACAAACAATTTTTATGGCAAAAAATCTGAAAAACACACCAAAAGTCTTGGGACTTGATATATCAACCAAAACAATTGGTTGGGCGTTATTCGACATCCAAACTCAAGAGTTATTAGAACTTACCCATGTTTCACCAAGACCTAAAATGGATAAAGATGACGATGATAAATTAAAAGAGTTATTACTTAAATCAGAAATTTTTTCAGAGAAGTTAAAACAATATAAAAATCTTGGAATTGTAAGAATCGTAATTGAAGAGCCTTTATTAAATTCTAACAATGTATATACAATTCAAACCCTATTAAGATTTAATAGTTTTGTTTTCAAAGAGATATACAACATATTTGGAATTGTTCCCGAATTTATTTCAACATACAATTCAAGAAAGTTTGCATTTCCCGAATTAGTCCAAGAAAACGATAAAAAGAAACACGTTCTATTTGGAGGTCTTCCAAAAGATGTGGATAAGAAAATGATAATTTGGGAAAAGGTTGCAAAAAGAGAACCTCAAATCAAATGGTTATATACCAAAAATAATACACTTAAAAAGGAAAACTTTGACCAAACTGATGCTTATACTTGTGCGTTAGGTTTTATGAGGTCTAAAGGTATTTGGGAATAATATTGTATAATATATTGATAATTTGAAATATCGTCTTTTTAGACGATATTTTTTTTTAACAAGAAAATCCTGTATTTGTTATTAGAGTGTTTTGAGGGTTGTTGGATACTGGTGTTGTTGATGAACACAAATAAATTGAAGTATTTGGATTCATAGATATTGAAGAAGGACCATTTTCACAACTAAAATAAGATATTGATATTTTAGATGGACTGTCATTAACAATCGAATATTCAAACTGAACACATGGTGTAGGACTTGGAGTCGGTGTTGGTGTTTGAGTTGGAGTTTGTGTTGGAGTTTGTGTTAATTCAGGAACGCAGTTTAAACAAGCGCCATCTGTAGTTGATCCTATTTCTGTTAATAACTGAATTGTATCCACACCACTTATATTTTCAAATAACCCATCATAAATAACACAATATCCTTGTCCGTTAATTATTGCGTTATATACATAACCTTCTTTTGGTGATGTAGTTCCTGAAACCAAAACCAAATCTGATGTAAAATATTGAATACCTGTAAAGCAATCTCTGAATTTTTTACTATTTGCACATTGTATAATTTCAGAAAATGTATTAAATATAACTTCACCCGAAAAATTGCAAGGTCTATCAACTTGTGGTGTTGGAGTTGGTGTCGGTGTAAACGAAGGCGTTGGAGTTGGTGATATACCTAATTTTGAAACTACCATTGATACACCACCACAAATTGCCGAACTTGTCGGTGTCATTGTTGGTGTGGGGGTTGGTGTTTTTGGTGGTGTTGTAGAAGGTGTTGGTGGTATATAACAATCAAAAACCGCTTCCAAATCTAACGTAGAACAAGGATTAATTGTTGTTGTAGTTGTTGTGCATGGACCAAAATAAAGAACACTATCATCTAAATCAGGACAAGAGGATGCGCTACCATATGGTCCGAATTGATCACAAGGATCACCAAGATTTTGAGCTAAACACCATCTTGTTTCACCTGTAGAGTAATAAATCACAAAACTTGTAGATTCACCTGTATAATATGATTGACCATCAAAAGTTCCTGCAATTTCATATGTGTCGTCGTATGTTGTATCATTTTGAATACAAAATGTTCCTGTGCAAGTGCAGGCAGATATACCTAATATTTCACCAGCACTATCAACATCATAAACATCAACACCGTCAGAATAGTAAGAAATTAATGCTGTAGTTGTGCAAGCAGAATCTGTGTATACAATAGACCCAATGTTTAAATCAGAACCATACAAGATATAATCTAATGGTGATAAACAAGAAAGTTCAGGATCTGAAGCCGATGAAAAATTTCCTAAAAAATTACAAGAACAACCTGAAACTCCGGTAATTTCTCCCGAACCATTTGTTGAATATAAATTAGACCCGTTACTCAAATATATTGATGCTAAAGGCATCGTGCAACCTGAATCAATATACATCTCTTCACCAATTACCAAACTATCTCCGTATACCGTAGTTGTAAGTGCAGATAAACACAAATCCAAACTAGCGGATGTGTCAAGAGCAAATAAACCTAAATCATTACAAGCCATATTATGTTAAAGTTTCAGTTACCACACATTCATTACTATCAACCACTTTCACACTAAAAGATCCCATACCCTCCAATATAATTGGAAGATTGAAAACGTAAGGTATATCTCCCGAAGTGATTGTTGCAACATAAACACAAGTTGTGAAACCTGTATCACATGTATATACATCAAAAGGGGAAAGACCCGAAAGTGAGGAAATTGTAATTTGCGTTGGCATATCAGTAATAAATATAAATGAAGAGAAAACTTTGTGTAGTTGATTAAGTAAAAGATGTTTTTTATATTTTAGGTATGACAGAAAAAGAAATACAATTACTGGGTTTTCAAAGAGAAGAGTCCACTGAAGGGTTTGACGAACCTTTTTACTATTACACTTACAGAATTGCTGACGGATTGGAATTTATCAGTTGTGCTAACGATGAGGTAAAAGAAGATGAAGAGTGGTATGTTGACATATTCAATACAGATCCCCATATTAGATTTACCGAGTTTGGTGATGTTCAGGGTTTAATCAATATTTTAGAAAAAAGAAAGGTAAAAAAATAATGGATGAAAATGAAGCGTTAGTTGAATTATTAGAGGAGGTTCTTGGAGATCACGGACTTCACTATCCTAATCGCGGTCAAATATCCTTCAATTGCCCTGTTTGTGATGATGATAGAAACAAACATAATTTAGAGGTTAATTACATAGACAACGTATATAAATGTTGGAGTTGTGGTGATAGTGAGGGAACACACGGACCTTTGGGTAGAATTTTTGATAAATACGGAAATAAAAAACATAAGAAATTATATAATGTTTTAAAACCTGAAACTGTTGTAAAACGAGAAAGACCTAAAAAAACCCTTAAACTTCCTGACTCTTTCACTTTATTCAAAGACTCAAGTCCGGTATATCCCGTTAGAAGACAAGCCATGAATTATTTAAAAAGTCGTGGTATTACAGATGAGATGATTGAAAGGTATGGTATTGGATTTTGTGATAAAGGTGATCACTCAGGTCGTATTGTGGTTCCGTCTTATAATAAAAATGGTGAGTTAAACTATTATATTGCAAGAAGTTGGAATCCAATGTCAAAAGCCAAATATAAGAATCCTGAGGCAGAAAAAGATAAAATCATATTTTGGGAAAACCTTATTGATTGGAATAAAGACATCTTTTTAGTTGAGGGTGCTTTTGACGGATTGTTTTTAGAAAACTCAATACCGATGCTTGGAAAACATATGTCCGAACTATTGTTTGAGACATTATATATGAACGCGAAAGGTAACATAACAATATGTTTAGATAGTGACGCTTGGGAAAATGCTGTAAAACTTTACCACGAGTTAAATGGTGGTGAAATGTGGGGTAGAATTAAATTAATCAAATTACCTGATGATAAGGATATTGCCGATCTTCGAGGTGAAATAAAAGATGAATATTATCGTATAATAAAATAATGGAGTTAAAAAAAATCGCGGAGGAGATTAGACAAATCATATCCGAAAAACAGAAAGAATTACAACTAACCTTCGAAGAGGAAAGTCACAAATATACAATGTTGGATAAAGACGGAAATCTAAGAAGTGATTTTCCATCTGTTTCAAAAGTGATGAAACTTTTTTATGACGAGTTTCCAACTGAACAAGCGGCCTTTAATAAAGCCGGTGGTGATCCTGATGAAGCCGAAAGATTAATTAATGAATGGGCTGAATTAGGAAGAAAATCAACAAATCTTGGATCTCGTTGTCATTACTTGTTAGAGGAACACACATTAAAAGAATTTGGTATTGAAAAAGAAGTTCGTCAACCAATATTTGATTGTGACGCCGAACAAATAGTCAAAAGTGATTCGATGATCATGGCCGGAAAACACTATATTGAACTTCTTAAAGAGAGGGGATGTGAATTGATTGATACTGAAATGGTTTTGGGACATCCTGAATTGGAATATACAGGACAACCCGATAAGGTTTGGTTGGTAGTTGGAACAAATGGTAATTTAGGTATTTTAATAACAGACTGGAAAAGTAATAAACCAAAAAACTTTGTGGTCACACGTTATACCAAAAAAATGAAAAAACCATTTGAAGATCTACCTGATAATGCGTTGGGACACTACAACACACAATTACCTTTTTATGGTAAATTACTTTTAAAAATGTTGGAGGGAACCAAATATGAAAACATACAATTATTAGGATGTATTGTGGTGTTGATTACTGATGAGAGGGAATATCACGAATATCGAGTATCTAAAAAAACAATCAACACAATTTTAGAAATGGATATGAAACAATATTTGACTAAACTTAAAAAATAAACTATAATTAGGTATGGAAACTACATTTACACCCATTTATTATACTAATACTACTTGGGACAACGAAACAATTAAAATAAACATAAATTATATTATAAAATGAGCGACGATATTATCAGACCAAAAATCGACTTACGACAACAAGAAACAATTAAATGTGAAAAGTGTGAGTCAAAGTTCTTCAAAGAAATCACAATGTTGAAGAAAGTTCCAAAATTATTAACAGGAAGTCATGAAGACACGATTGTTCCATTCCCAACTTACATGTGTATTGATTGTGGTCATGTGAATGCAGACTTCGAATTGTTTATTGACTAATGGAAACAAGAAAAATGACTATTACTGAGGCGTATCCACACCTTCAAAGTATTGCAACTCTTTATGGTTTAAAACTTAATAGAGCGAAAGAATTCAAATTGGCAAGGACTATTTTAATTAATCTTTATTGTAGAGAATTAGTATGACACACAAAGAATTTTATATTTGGTTACAAGGTTACCTTCATGGAAAATTAGAAGATAAGAACATCGATATTGCACCAATTCTTGAAAAGATGGATTTGGTAAAAGAAAGTAGCAAGATTGATATTTCTGAACCATTTAGAATTCCAATACCGGTGAATCCTTTTCCAATTCAAGACGACCCATATAAACCACCATTTGAGGTATATTGTAATGATAAACAACAATTAAATGATTAAAATTATGAAAAGAATACCAGCATTATTTGTAAAATGGTTAGCAAACCTTTTTGGATATAAAATTGTTATGTTAAAGGCAAAAAATGGAACAACAACAATTGAAGGCGATAAGGAAGTTATGAAATATACTGATATTTCAGGATACTTTTTTAAAAAAGAACCACTTCGTAGATGATTATGATTAAAAAACTAATACATTTTTCTGACCTACACATCCGTCTTTTTAAAGACCACGATTTGTATAAATCAATTTTGGAAACTGCCATTGAACAATGGAGAGAGTTAGAACCTGATCGTATTGTATTTACGGGAGATCTTGTTCATTCTAAAAACCAAATGACACCTGAACTTATTGAGATGGTTAGATGGTTATTGACCGAATGTTCGTTTGTTGCAAAGACAATCATTATACCTGGAAACCACGACTTCTTGGTAAATAACACCGAAAGAATGGATGCATTATCACCAATCATTAGTTCTTTGAATAGTAAAAACATTTATTATTACAAAGACAGAGGTGTATATGAAGATGAAAACATCAGTTGGTGTGTGTATTCACAATATCAAGGAAATATTCCACCTGACATTACAGAATCAAAAGGTAAAAGAATTGGATTATTTCACGGACCAATTCAAGGAATGAAAACCGATCTTGGATTTGACTTTGGTGAAGAGGCATACGATGTTGAAAAGTTTGATGGACTTGAAACCGTATTATGTGGAGATATTCACAAAAGACAAGAATTCAAATTCAAGACTGGTAAAGGTTATATGATCGGATCGCCAATTCAACAAAACATTGGTGAGAGTATTGGAAAACATGGTTATGGTATTTATGATGTTGAAACAAAAGAATATTCTTACGTTGATTTACCAAACCCAAAACCATTTTTGAAGTTCTCCATAAAATCATTTGAAGATATTGAAAATGGATTCGAAAAACTCCAAAATATTTAATAAGGAAACAATGCAGGCGGTGTCTGCATTTTGTGAATCACAAGAAATTAAGGATATTGATAATTTCATATACCTATGTTTCAAACAAGGATTCGATATTAAAAAATATGGTTTTTTGGGAAAAACGGATAATGAAGAGGAAAAACGGGTAGAAATTGAGGTAATCCGTGAAAAACGTGTTGAGGTTCCTGTTGAAGTCATCAAAGAAGTTGAGGTAATTAAAGAAGTTGAAAAGATCGTTGAGGTTCCTGTGGAAATAATAAAGGAAGTTGAAAAGATAGTTGAGGTTCCGATTGAGATAATCAAAGAAGTTGAGAAGATTGTTGAGGTTACAAAAGAAATACCCGTTGACAGGGTAGTTGTTAAGGAAGTTATTAAAGAAGTTCCGGTTGATAGAGTGGTTGAGAAAATAATCTATACCACCGATGACAACCAAATAAACGAACTTGGCGAAAAAAACGCCAAGTTGGAAATTGAACTATTAAGAAATTCCGAACAGTTGAACGAATTGTTGTCAAAAATACAACAGTTAAACGGAGAAATTTCGATCAAGACAGCAGAAATTGACAACATTAGACAAGAACATTCTTCTAAAACAGAAGAAATAGAAAGTAATTTTCAAACTACATTGTCTATGAAAGAAGTTGAATTACAACAACTTAAAATAAGTTTAGAAGAAAACCTAAACAACGAAAAATTGAAACTTCTTCAACAGACAATACAAAATCTTAGAGGGGAACTTCAACAAAAGAATGAACAAATAAAAGAGTTAGAAAAAATAAACCGAGAACTTTTGAATGGTAACCAAAATCAGGCTTATCTTCTTAGGGGATCAAATTTAAATAGAAGATTATGATAATTTTAATGTGGATTTTAGCGTCATACGGAATGACAACAATATTGGTCTATGGGTCAATATTTAATGGATTAAGAAATTGGATACATAGAAATGCAGAACCGAATATCGGGTGGGTAATTTTTACTCCTGTATTTAAATTTATTTCAGGGTTGATACAATGTATGTTATGCACATCAACATGGGTTGGGTTTTTTCTTTCTTACGCACTTTATTCACCATGGCACGAAATTATTGGACTTAATCAATATATTTCCATATTCTTTGATGGAATGTTATCGGCAGGTGCCGTTTGGGCATTGAATGGTATAATAGAGTGGTTTGAAGAAAATAGACCTAATAACAATTAAAAATAAATAAATGGAAACAAAAAAAGTTATCGAAGTAAATCTCGGAGTTGGAATGGACCAATTATTTCCAAGACCAATTCAAATCGTAGTTAATGACGAAGTTGAAGAAACTAATGAAGAAAATAATAATTTAAACACACAAGAAAATGGGGAAGAACGCTAAAGAACACAAAAAAAGAGTTGCAAAACGTAACGCAAGATTGGCACAACAAAAATCAGGAATGCAAAAAGCATTTGACATGTTAGTTCAACAACAACTTGCAAAGTTGAAAGAAGATGAATTAAAAGTTCAAACAAATGGACAAGAAATAAACTATGATGTTGTTCAAGATAAAATTGTCGATACTGCATTTAGTTTCATTCCAAATGATGAAGAGTCATCAAAAATTAACAAAGAGTTTGAAGAAACGACAGAGGAACAATCAGAAGTAGAAAACTAAAATGGATTTATTTAATCCGCCAAAATTATTCAATTATAATATTATGATAAAAGATTTGGACTTTTCAAAATTTGAAAATCCCATCATACAAGTTGTTTGGGAAGATTTACCAGAAAACTTTACACAAGATAAAATCAAAAGTGTAAAGCATTATTTTTCCAAAAAGTATAATACAACAAACGTTAATGTTTTAACAAAGGCAAAGAACGTTGAAAGTGAAACTATGCAAAGTATTGATGTGTCGGTGAATATTACTGACACACAATACCAACTTGATCTTATTACCAATTACCTTAAATCAAAAGGACATGAAGACAAAACTGATGATGTGTTAAACATCAACAGAATGGTTGAAAATAAAATGTCTGGTGATGAAGAAACTTCGGCACAATTCAAGAAATGGTATATCAGAAATATTGAGTTTTCAAACTTTTTATCATACGGTGAAAATCAAAAATTAAATTTTGATGCGTTGAATGGTATCGTGGTGGTTGAATCTGATCCTCCTAATTTTGGTGGTAAAACTGTATTAACGGTGGATCTTTTAATGTTTTTGTTTTTTAACGAAACAACAAAAACAACAAAGGCCGAAGAAATATTTAACCGATTTTCAAACAAAGACAAAGTTCATGTTAAAGGTGAAATCACAATTGATGGTGAAGATTATGTTATTGTTAGAAACATCGAAAGAAAGATGTCCAAAAAAGGTGAATGGAATGTCAAAACCGAATTGGACTTCTTTAAAAAGTTGTCAGATGGTTCTTTATTAAATTTCACAGGAGAACAAAGAAGGGAAACAGAAGCCTTCATTAAAAACTCAATTGGAACAAAGGAGGACTTTTTAATGACGATCCTTACAACAGGATCAAACCTTGAAGATTTATTAGAATCAAAACCAACGGCAAGAGGTCAGGTGTTGTCAAGATTTATGGGTCTTGAGTTTTTGAAAAGAAAAGAAGAAGTTGCAAAAGAAATCTATTCAGAGTTTTCAAAACAAAAAATGTCAAATTTATATTCTTCAGAACAATTAAAAAATGATATTGAAACACACCAAACCTCAATCATAGAATTAAAGAACACAATCGCCGAAAGCAAAAAAAGTTTATCTGAAGTTGATGAGGCAATTGTAAAAGGAAAAACATATCGTGATGATATGTTAAAAAGAAAACATACCAACATTGATCAAGAATTAAGTTTATTAAATCCTGATAAAACCAAAGATGAAATAAAAGAAATTGAACGTGAGAAGTCAGGTTATTTAACAAAAATATCTGAAATCAAAGTCGTTGAACCATCTGAGTTTTACCATGAGGATAAACATGATGAGGTTAAAGAACAATATAACAACGTTTATAAAGAAGTTATTCAAATTGACACTGAAATCGCATCAATCAACAAACTAAAATCTTCCGTTGAAGGTGGAATCAAATGTGAGCACTGTGGAATTGAGTTAATGAACGCAGCAATCACAAATTCGAAAATCGCAGAATTAGATGGACTTATCGTGCAAAAAAACACAAAAACAACACTTATGACGGATTTATCCAACAAAGAACAAAGTTTTGTGAAACTTAAAAAAGAGTTTGATGAATATGAAAAAAATAAGTTGGTTAAAGAGAAATATGAAATTTCGATTGAAAGTTGTGATTTAAAGATCGGTTCATTAAACGATAAGATTAAACGTTGGGAAGAAATACAAGATAAGATTTCTGAAAACCAAAAGATTGATTCGTTGTTGATTAAAGCTGACGTTAGATTAGATGAATTGGAACTTCAAAGAAGAACGATCAGTAATTCAATTTTAACAAACGAGGGATCGATTAAATCACTTGATGAAAAGATTGATAACAACAAAAAAATGATTGTTAAAATTAAAGAGGAAGAAGAGAAAGAAAAAATCTTTAAGATCTATTTGGAACTTTATGGTAAAAATGGAATTTCAAAAATGATTATGAAAACTATGATGCCTTTAATCAATACAGAACTTCAAAGACTTATGGAAGATTCATGTTATTTCAAAATGGAAATAAGAATTAACGACAAAAATGAAGTTGAGTTTATGATGATTGATAATGGAACTGGGGTTGAAAAACTAATGACATCGGGAAGTGGATATGAGAAGACTTTATCGTCATTAGCGTTAAGAGCGGTATTAACAAAAATATGTAGTTTACCAACTCCCAACCTGGTCGTATTAGACGAAGTCTTTGGTAAAATATCTCCTGAGAACTTAGATATGGTTTATGAATTCTTTGTAAAGATTAAAGATTATTTTGAAAAAGTGTTTGTTATATCGCATAATAGCGCAGTGTCATCATGGGGTGACCATGTGGTGAAAATTAAAAAAGAAAATAATTTGTCAAAAGTTTTGTAGATTGAAATATTATTGTTAGATTTGTTATATAAATAAAAAAAATGACTAATAAAAATAAGTATACAATTGACGATGTTATTGCAATTTTAGAAAATAAATTCATTAACACTTTAAAACCGGTTGATTATGGTAAGGCAATACAGAGTGCCGCAGAAAGTTATGTGGAGTTGAAAGTAAACGAAATTTTAGGTGAAAATTGTATTATTGATGTAACTGAAAATGATGATTTAATTGAAAAATATAATTACGTAAATAATGGGCCTGGTTTTGATAGATTGGTCACACAAAGTAATACTCGACTACAAATAAAATTTAGACAAGTGGAAGGAGTGCACCCATATAGTCGACAAACACACTTTTCTAATACTAGACGACATAGTAAAAAAAATAAAGGAAATGGTGATTCTACAGGTAATATTGCTTATCGTTGTGATGAATTTGATTATGTTTTAGTTGTTCTTTGTCATATAAAAAATAAAGTAAGAACTACATTTGATAAATGGTGTTTCTCATTAATCCCGACCTGTGAATTGGTTGATGTTAACAATACAGAATATTGTTCTCCAAATATATCGTCAGATAAACTTTACAAATATAAATTAGATGATATTTATATGTTAACAAAAAAACTAAAATCATTATGAACGAATATGTTGTAGGAGATAATTTAAATGAATTATGCAAATTAAAAGAAGAAGGTAAAAAAATTAATTTAATTTATTTTGACCCACCATATAACACTGGGAGAGATTTCGATGATTTTGATGATAAATATAAATCATATGAATCCTATCGAAATGATTTTATAAAACCAAGATTAGAAATTATGTATGATTTGTTGGTTAGTTCTGGTGTTATAGTTGTTCATGTCGAACCTTCAGTTTCACACCATATCAGAATAGTATTGGACGAAGTTTTTGGTGAAAAAAATTTTAGAAATGAAATAGTTTGGAAAAGCGGAGGAAATAAAAAATCAACAAAAAAATTAATGAGATTTCATGACACCATCATCGTCTATTCAAAATCTTCAAAATATACCTATAACCCACAATATTTACCTTATAATGAGGATTATAAGAAAAAAAATAATCTTAAAAAAGACGATATAGGTGAATATACCACTAGCGCCGCCCACAACTCACAACCTAATGTTGTACAAAGACCTAATCTAAGATATGAATGGAAGGGACACTTCAAGCAATGGTGGTGGTCGATAGAAAAAATGAAAGAATTGGATTCTCAGAAAAGATTGGAATATAATTCTAATGGAATACCAAGAGTTAAAAAATATCTACATGAAATGGATGGAATACCGGTAAGAGATTTGTGGGTGGATATTAATCAAATACAGGGAAATGAAAAATTAGATTATGCAACTCAAAAACCTGTTAAATTACTTGAAAGGATTGTTAAAATGTTTTCTAATGAGAATGATTTGGTTTTAGATCCTTTCGGTGGATCAGGTACGACAGGTAGGGCTTGTATTAATTTAAACAGAAATTTTATATTATTAGATATAAATGAAAAAGGTAAAAAAATTTTTTTACAATCATTAGAAAAATAGAACAAATCCCAACTTTATTCGTATATTTGTAGAACAATTAAAAACACACATATGAATTACTTACTTTTTGCATATTACAACGACACAGTAGAAAACACAGAAGAAAAAACACAAGAAATCGGAACCAAATTAGCAGAACACATGACTAGCGGTCAAGTTAAGTTCATGTATGGTGAAAGACACGCAATTTTCCATTTTGCATACAAAGGAGATTTCCAAGACGTGTCAGATGTAATGTTTTTTATTCATGAAGAACTTGAAGGATTTGAATACTTCATCACAAAAAAATCAAAAGATTACTCTTCAAACTTTGATGAAGACAACTTAAATCATTTAATGTCGTTAAGAAACACAACACCAAAAAAACGTAAACCAACACCACCAAGATTAAGAACAAAAGATCTAAATGGTGAAGACACATTTATGGACCTTTCTGATTTATTTTTACATTTCAAAAAACCAAATGTTTGCAATCTAACTCTTGATGAATTACTTGATAAGATTAGCGAACAAGGTATGGAATCGTTATCTGAAATCGAAAAAGAAAAATTAGAAGAATACTCAAAATCACTTTAAAACAAATATATGAAGGACAAAAACACAGGAGCACCTATTAATCAGGAGGAAATTTCGCACTACCTTAAAGACATTCGAAAAATTAAGGTAATGACCGCAGAACGGGAGCGTGAACTGGCTAAAAAAATGAAGTCAGAAGATACGCCAATGTCCGAAAGACGAAGAATCGAACAAGAGTTAATTGAAGGAAATCTTCGTTTTGTTATTACGGTGGCAAAACAATATCAAAATCAAGGTCTTGATTTATCAGATCTAATTGCTGAAGGAAATCTTGGTCTTATGAAAGCTATTAAAAACTTTGATTGGAACAAAGATCTTCGATTTATATCTTACGGCGTTTGGTGGATAAAACAATCTATCATTCAGTCTTTAAATGATAATTCAAGAACCATTCGACTACCAGTCAATGTTGTTCAGGATCTACAAAGAGCGAAAAAAGAAGTTGAACAATCAGGTAAAAAACTTGAAGACAAGTTTGCATCACTACCTTCAATGGTAGACTTAGATATGAATATCAATGAAGACGGAGATACTTTATTGGATATGATTTCAAATAAGGATGCTGAATTACCTGATGCGGTATTTGACACCAAAGACATTTTAAAAGATAAAATGTTAAAACTTCTAAACGTATTGGATGATCGTGAAAAGTCGATTGTTGGAGATTACTTTGGTCTAACAGGGACTCCAAGAACATTGGAAGATATCGGATCTGATTTTGGTCTTACAAAGGAGCGTGTTCGTCAGATCAAAGAAAAGGCTCTACGTAGACTTAGAAATGATTCTTCAGAATTATTCGATTATTTATAAAAAAGTTTTGGCGGTTTAAAAAAAACAATTATCTTTGTATCACAAACGACGAAAGATATGGTCAATCAAGTTTGTCGGGAAGCTTACTCCTGGGGTCGTAAGTCGTCGTGACACCGCGGTTAGTGTGTCGGGTTTAAATTCCTCGAATCGGACCGAAAAATGGGTAAAGGTCAGAATGATATCTAACTGACTGGATGAGTAGAAGTGGCTTGGGATTAAAGAGTCTTAAGTTGATAGGAGAATGGGAAACGATTAAGATACTAAATAACTATCCTACTCAATCCACCCAAATTACAAATTGATTTTTAGAAACCCTAAATGGGTTTGTTAAACTTTCCCTCCATAAAGTTCCGATATTCATAACCCAATACGATCCTTCTTGATGTTCAGGATATATTGGAAATGCTAACTCCCACTTTAAAGATTTTACCACAAATGGTTGACCATTTATTATTGATTGATTGATAATACCTTCGGCAATCTGATATTTTACAAAATTCTCAATAAAAAATTTTAGTTCTTTATTTGAAATTTCCCTTTGATTGTATCCCTCACCCTGTTCAGGTCTTGTTTTTCTTGATGAAGCGTGACTACCTGTAAAGAATTCAAAATTAAATTTGACATCCATATTGGTAATAATTTGTGCGATCTTCTTTTCTAATAATAAATGTTTCCTTATTATTTCAGTTATTAGACTCATATATGTAAATATTATGTTTTGATATTTATATTATAAAACAAATTAAATGAATAGAAAATTATTACCCTGGTTATTGTTATTTTGTGCGTTAGGTCTTTCGGGAACTGCGGCTTATTATAGTGTTTATGGTTTATCCATCATATTTTCAGGAGTTGCAATTCCTGTAATCATAATGGGTAGTTTTTTGGAAGTATCCAAATTATCAATTGCCACTTATCTTCATAATAGTTGGAAAAACATTTATGGATCGTTAAAGATCTATTTAACTTTTGCAATTGTAATCTTATCGATTCTAACATCTGTTGGTATATATGGACTCTTATCTACAGGATTTCAAAAAAGTATTGCAGGACTTGAGATTCAAAACAAAAAAATTGAAAACATCGAAGTAAAAAAGAAAAGGTTCGAACAAATCAAAAAAGAAACTCAAAAAGAAAAATCCGTTTTAGATAAAGACATAACAAGTCTTAGAATGGCACTTTCAACAAATACCACAACACAATCTGTTGATAGACAAACGGGAATTGTTATTACTAGAGCAAATAATCAAAATAGAAGATCTTTTGAAACCCAATTAAAAATTGCTCAACAAAACAGAGATACTTTATCAAAAAAAATAGACAACATAAATGATAGTATTACAAGTTTGGACACAAAGATCTTGGATATGGCATCAAAAGAAATTGAGTCTGGTGAGTTAGGATCTATTAAATATTTAAGTGAGATCACAGGATGGAACATTAAAACAACTGCCAACTTTTTTATTCTAACTTTAATATTCGTATTTGACCCATTGGCAATTGCCCTTGTTATATCCACAAATCAGGCATTTATTGCATATAGAAGAAAAAAAGAAGAGGAAGAAGAGAATAAACCGGTTATTGAAGAAATTTTTGAAGAGGATGAAATTGAAATACCTGAAAGTTATTTAACACATCATACACCCCAAGTTGAACCCGAAGTAATTGAAACAATCGTTGAAGTAGAAAAGATCGTTGAAGTTCCTGTGGATAGAATCGTTGAGGTTCCTGTAGAGGTAATTAAAGAGGTTGAGAGAATCGTTGAGGTTCCCGTTGATAGATTGGTTGAAGTTGTTCGTGAAGTTCCCGTAGATAGAATTGTTGAGGTTATTCGTGAGGTTCCTGTTGAGGTGATCAAAGAAGTGGAGAAGATCGTTGAGGTTCCTGTTGAAGTTGAAAAAATAATTCATGTTCCTGTTGAGGTGATCAAAGAAGTTGAAAAGATCGTTGAGGTTCCAGTAGATAGAATTGTTGAGGTGATCAAAGAAGTAGAAAAGATTGTTGAGGTTCCCGTTCAAATTGAAGAACAAAAAGAGAATAGTGTTGACTCTTCTGAAGAAAATGTTAGAGTTTTATCTTATAAAAAATAAAATATGGACATTATTGAATCAAAATTTGATGTTGACTATTCACACGTAGACAAAAAAACACAAATAATTTTGATTCATACCTCAAGACCATTGATTGATTTCATGGTGTCATTAAAACATCGTTTTTTAGGTAAACCACCAAGATTACCGCATTATTTAATATCAAGAGATGGGAAAATACTTCAAACTCTTGATGACAATATGGATAGTAATTATTTCAATAGTGTTACAATTAACTACAAATCTATCGTCATTAGTTTAGAAAATTTAGGTTGGTTAGAAAAAGTTCCTTTAAGAAAGTATCACATTAATTGGATTGGCAATATTTATAAAGACAAAGTGGTGGAGAAAAAGTGGAGGGATAATTATTTTTGGCAACCTTATACTGAAGTTCAATATGAAAAAGCAGCTGAACTTTGTATAGAATTGTCAAAAAAACATAACATAAATTTAAATTTTGTTGGACATAATACAAAAATAAAAGGGATTGAAACTTTTATGGGTATTATAACAAGAGCAAATTTTGATTCAAAAGCAACGGATTTAAGTCCGGCATTTGACTTTGAAAAGTTTAATAAATTATTGAAAAATGAATAACTACGAAGAAATAAAAAATTTAATTGAAGCATCAAGAAGGGCTCTTTCTAAAAACATTAATGAAAGTTCAAAAAAACAAATCAGAAAACAATATGGTTTATTAATTGAACAAAAAGAAGAAGAGGTTGATGTGGACATCGACGCTGACGTATCTTTTGATGAAAAAAAACCTAAAAAAGACTCTGATGAGATTGGAAAACCAAAAGACAAACAAAAAACATATAAAATTCAAGGTAACCTATTGGTTTTAAACGGGAAAACAGAGGCAGATATTCAATTAACAACAGATGAAAAAAATGCGTTTGTAGAAACTGTTGATGAATTTAGAAATGATGTTGCCGAATTGGCGGAGTTTGATAAGTTAAAAGTTTACCAAGATAATGTTGAATGGTCAGGTAAAATTTTGGAATTAGATTTGGAGTTTTTCTACACTATTAAAGAACCAAATGGAATCTATATCAATGGTGAAATGATGAAATTGGATGAGAAATATTTGGAGATGATTCCCAAGATTCAATCATTCTACGAAAAATTTAAAAATAAATGGAGTAAAATTGTCTCATCAAGACTTGAAGATTAATGAAGGACTTTTTTGTATATAATTGGAAAACAATCACTCTTACAATATTGGGAGTGATTTTTGTGTATTTATTAGTTCGAGTTTTTACACCAACACCAGATCATAGTGAATTGAATAAATATAAGTTGGACCAAATTGATCAAAAGGTTAAGGATATTGAAAAACTTCAAAAAGATATTAAAGATTCTATAAAATTATATAGATCACAAATTAAAGATATTGATACAAAAATTTCAAAGATTAAATTACAACGAAACGAAATTAATAATTACTATACTATCAAGGAAGACGAAATTAAAAGTGCGGACAAAAAAAAAATTGATAGTTTGTTTAAAAAAAGATATAACTTTTAATATGAAAAAAAATATATTACTTATCATTTTTACTTTTTTGTGTTTAGGGTTTCTTTCACAAAAGAATAACTCCGACACCTCTCAAATGTGTATTCCTTATCCTGTGGCAAAACAAATACTATTGGATTTAAATAACTACGATAAGTTGCAAGAGGTTGTAAAAACTTATAAAGAGGAGATTTATGAACTTAACAAAAAAACACAAGTTCTACAAAAAGAAAACGATTCGTGGGAAAAAGAAGATAGTCTTAATAGAGAAATCATTAGTGAAAAAAACAAAGCAATTGAAATCATTAAAGAAGAGAATAAAGGTCTTAGAGAAGAAAATAAAAGAATCAAAACTAAAAATACTTTATATAATATAATCTCTGCGGTAATCATAGCACCATTAACCTACATAGCACTTTTAAAATAATGGCACTGACACAAACAGATAAGAATGAAATTGAAGTGATGATCAGAAAAGAAATAAAAAGTTTTCTTGACTCCAACACGTCTAAACAATTTGAAGATAAACTAATGGATAAAATATCCACAGAACTTCAAAGAGGAAAATATAAAAATCACGTAAAAGACATTGTCATAAAATCTTTTCAAGAATACTTTAACATGATGTATCATCAAAAAGGATATTGGGAGTCTAAATTTAGAAACATGTAATGGAAGATATAATACAAAAACTTCAGTCAGGTTTGGTTAGTGGTGGTGTTAGGCCGAAACAAAGATACGAAATCAATAAACTGATTGATGCTGAAATGAAAGAAGGTAAAAACAAAAAAAGAGATTATTTAAGTTTTTTAAAAGACGAGGACGATCTTCTTCAGATTTATAACTTGATAAAAAATAAAAAATTATCAAATAACCAAATTAGAAAAAAAATTAAAGAGTTTTTAAATGACCCTGAAGACTTGAATGATTTTTTAAAATCAATTTTATCTGAAAAAGGAAAAAAAGAAGAAAACACCGAAGCAACAGGTGCAGGATCTGCGGGTGGATATTCTATGCCATTATTCTCAACAACAAAGGGTGATATTACAAAAAATGTGAAAACAGTAAGAGAAAGTTTAGATGTAGAAGATTCTGAATTGAAAAAAACTGAAACTAAAGAAGCCACTACATCAGCGTCTTCAGGACAATATTCACAACCCGCAATTTGGGCAAAATCACTAAAGAAAAAAGATTTTGCTGGTTATAAAAAACCACTATACAAAGGAGGAAAATTTGTTCAAGTAAAAAAGAAATGTAAAACGTTCCCGTATTGTAATCAAGGTGATATTGGATCTTTAAACATTTTTGAAAATGAATCAGTAAAAAGTGCGGTTGACAGTGTCTCGAAAAACTATGGGTTGGATAAGAACTACATTTTCGAATTACTTTATCAAGAAATGACTAAAACAAAATAATAAGATATTTATAAAATAAAAAGAAAAATGAATCAAAAACAATATATCCGATCAAGATTTGAAAAAATACTTAAAGAAAGTATTCACGAAAAAGCAGAATCTATTATGAATAGATTGAACCTTAAAAAGGAAACAGATTTGTATGACACAAACGAGTTTGATTATGTTCAAGAGGGTGAAACATGTGAACAATGCGGTTCATCAGAAGTGACAGAAAAAGAGTGTATGGAATGTGGTTGGAAGGGTTCATCTGAAGTTATGGAATTTGAAGATGATATTGACTATGGTAATACTAAATATGGTTTAGGTGATGATGACGATGAAGAATTCGTAAATTATGATGATATTAATTATGACGATGAAGAAGAATATTATCCTGAACTAAGAATGCCTCGTGACATGCCATCATACAAAACTAAATATAGACATAGTGATGATGAAGAAGAAATAACAGAAAAACTTCATGGTAAACAACGTAAATTAGACAAAAACAAAAATAATAGGATTGACTCCGAAGATTTAAAAATGTTAAGAAAACAACAAGATGAAACAGAACAACTTTATGAAGTAGAGTTTGAAAAAGAAGTAGGAGAAGGTGAAACTGATGAAAGTAAAGAATTCGCCTATGCCGCTATGATGGCTAAAAAGAAAGGTAAAAAAACTTTTGAGTTGGATGGGGAAACATTTGATGTTAAAGAATCATACATAACTGAAAAATGGAAAGGTGATGTTGAGGTTGAACAAACTGGTGAATATTCAGACATGTCTATTGCTGAGTTGAATGCAGCAATCAAAAAACAAAAGGCTAAAAACGATAGAACAAAAGAGGCTGGTAAAAAAGTCTCTCATGCAGATAAAACAAAAATGAGTCAATTATATTTTGCTAAAAGAGCAAAACAAGGTTGGAAAGGTAAAGGAAAGGCAAAAGTTAATGAAAGTATTTTGTTTACTGAAACAGACTTAATCGACTTTATCGAAAAAATCGTAAACGAAGATAAAAAATTCAGAAAATCAGAATCTAAAGGTTTTAGAGAATATGAAAGAGTTCACAAAGCAGACAAGAAAGAAAATGAAGATTATTTGAAAAGTGTTGCTAAAAAAATGACTGATTATTTGAAAGGTATGAACGACGAAAGTTCAAAATATGAGATGAAAGAAACTCAAAAATTCCCAACTGAAAATGGTGGATTAAAAAAGGGTAATAGAAAAAAATACACACCATCGGATGCAGTCGACGAATACATTGATGCTTTTTCATATCCAGGTCAAACTAATTTAGTTTATGATGAAATAAAACCTAATGAGGAGTGGATAGAAGATTTAATAAAAGGGTCTTCAAGAACAGGAAACGCTCAAGTTGACAAAGATGGAAATGCTTTGGGTAATGTCGTTCCAAGTAAAACAGGAGAAAAGTTCTTTAAAAATTATAAAGACAATCTCTATGGTCAAGAACAACAAGAAGCATCTTATAAAAGACAACCACAACCTGTAGACCAAGCTGGTGAACACACTGAAAGAGGATCTTTAAAATCAAGAAAAGGAAAAAAGACTTCACAATCAGTTCTAAATAAGTTAGAAGAAAATGTAAATGAGAAAGAAAGTAAAAAGTTGAACGAAGAGTTTGATCGAATTCAAGATTTAATGGGATACAATAGAAAAACTCAATAATTTACAATAAAATACCTTAACCTATATTATCCATAGTTAGTAATGACTATGGATAATTTTTTTAACTATATCACCAAAAATTTAAATCCTGAAGACGTTGATACGTGGTTTAGGGCCAATAATATAATTTCTGAAAAAATGGAGTTGTATTATGATTTTTCTTATAGTCTACATCTACTAATTAAAAGCACGTATTTAGGGTCAAAAAATGAAAAAAATGAAACCTTAGTTAAAATGACTAATGAGGATGATATTAATCATTTTGATTGGTGTTGGAAAAAAACAGTAGAAAACTTTAAAAAAGAAAGTATTATCTTCAGAACGGATGGAGATCATTACAAATACTTTTTTACTTTATTTGATGAAATATTCTATAAACAAGAAAAGGAACAAATTAGAGAATCGATAGACGTTTTTTTTAACGACTTGTTTAACAAAGACAAACCATTTACACAAGTTGATTTAGACCTTATTTATAATATATATAAATCTTTGGATAATAATCTTATTATCTAAACTTTACTAATATAATATTGAATGGTATTATTTAGTGAAATAAACTATAATTTTTAATAACAAATGGAAACATTAGAGAAAATTAAAGAGCTTACTGAACAATTGAGCTTAGATGTTACAAAGTTTTATTCTGGAAACAAAAGTGCCGGAACAAGAGCAAGAAAATCATCTCAAGACCTTAAAACTCTTTTACAACAATTAAGAAGCGAAATTCTTGAAGAAAGAAAAAAATGATTATGATTAGTTTGGATATTTTTTCCCTTTTTATTTTTATCCTTTCAACACTCTATGTGATGAACGGAATTTTTAGAATTATTAAAAACATTTTAAGTCAGAACCCTTCTGAAATGAGATACTCAATTTGGGAAAAAATATCCAACTATTTTTTCATCACTTATCTAATAACCTATATTTTAACAAAATATCTATAATATGTATAACGAACTCAAAGATATATTCGAATATTTAGTTTCAGTTAGAAAACTAAAAAATTATTTAACTGTGGATATTGAATTTCCTAATCATTGGAAAATACCAAAAAGATATGTTCAAGAAGACAAAATAATTGAAAATCAAAAGGTAAATGAAAACAAAAGATTTTTTTCATTTGTAAGTGAGTTTAATGAAGATGTTTTAAACAAAACCGTTGAAAACATTAAAAATATTATAGCATACAATAAAGAAATTGAAATGAAAGAAAGTTTATTGAAACAAAAAATCGATGAACTTAAAAAGATTTTTGAAAAGGAAAAGTTAGAAAGTTTACAATTATTAAAATTTGATATTTTTGAAGAAAAATTAGACGATGGAGAAGAAATTATTGACACGAGAAGAACAAGCGGTGGGTTGGTTGAAGAGTGAAATGGAAAAAGATAACAAAGAGCTTGAAAATGAGAAAAAACGAATCATTGACTCATTGAAACAAATTAAAAAGGATGAAATTATACCAACAAAAGAAGAGTTATCATTATGGAAGAGGATAAAAAGAGTGTTGATGGGATCTTAGAGAACATTGCCCTTATCACTGATGGACTACAGTCATTGTTTCCTGATGGAAAGATGATATGTGTCTACGAACTCAATAATGACGATTACAAAAAAGTCCAAACTAATTTTAGAAAAATTGATCACCAACATAAAAGGTTTTCAATTGATATATCTGGTGTGGAACATGTTTTTATTCACGAAGATTACCAAACACCATTACCCAAAGAAGAGGTTGAGATCCCCAAAAAAACTTTAAAAGAGAAGTTATCTTCTTTCTTTAAACGTAGTTGATTTCCGGTATAAGATTTTCTTATCTATACCCATATTATTTAACAAATCATATAAATATTTTTTTTGTTCTTTAGAACTTTCACTAACTAAAATGGTGTCCGATCTATTTTGAGAAATCATATAGTTAGATAATGACATTAGAAATCTTTCAGATTCAAATTCATTCTTCAAAGAAAACAAATTAACATCACTATCATTTTGAAGGACTATTTTGTTATTTAAACAAGAAATAAGTTTAATTGAATTTTTTGGTAGATACTTTTTTATAAAAAAATCGACAGAAATCTTTTTATTTAAAGATACGTCAAACAACATCTCTTCAAGTTTATAGTTTGAAATTTTTATAATCTTATATTCAGGATCGTCAATTTCAACTTTAACTTGTCTACCCATATTGTCTTTAACAAACAACGAATCAAAGTTGGAATCAGTCTTTTCTAATAAACCAAGTTCAAATACACATTCTTTTGTGTTTTCAATTTTTTTATCAAAAATAACAGACTCGTTGTTTTTCAATAAGTTATTATAAAATTCATTACACCTTTCAAATGTCTGAAACTTATTGATTATTTTTTTTCTTTCTTTATTTTTAAACAATACTACTAAATAGTTCATATACAAAATATACCCTTTTTAATAAATAAATGAATAATGAAAACTTTTATGACGTTTTAGGTGTTAGCGAAACCGCAACACAAGATGAAATCAAAAAAACGTATCGAAAATTAGCAAAAGAAAATCATCCCGATATTGGAGGGAATGAAGACCTGTTTAAAAAAATATCATCGGCTTATGATGTATTGGGTGATGAACAAAAAAGACAACAATACGACCAACAAAGAAAAAATCCATTTGGTGGGGGAGGGTTTAACTTCAACGAAATGTTTAATGACTTATTTGGTCAAAAACAAAGACCGCAAAATCGACAAGCTCACGTTACAAATATCACCGTCAATATTGGTGTTTTGGATTCTTATTTATCAAAAAAACATAACCTAACTTATAAAAGACAAACTAAATGTGATCCTTGCAATGGATCAGGTGGTGATAAGAGAACCTGTGTGTCTTGCAATGGATCTGGTGTGATTTTAAGACAATTTGGATCAGGAATGTTCACCCAAGTTGCGCAATCGGTTTGTGAGTCATGTCAAGGTAAGGGTCACATTTTAATAAATGCTTGTTTTTTATGTTCTGGTGTTGGATCAAGACCTGAAATGAAAACAATTGAAGTGGGACTTCCACATGGAATTGATAATGGACAATTTTTAAGATTATCTCAAATTGGTGATTTTAAAAATGGAATGTATGGTGATCTAATAATTAGAGTTGATCTAAAACCACAAAACGGATTCAACAAAGTTGGAAATCATTTGGTGTATGATTGTTTTATGAATATTGATGAGTTAAAAAGTGGGACAATAACCATTCCACATCCTGAAAGTAGTTTGAATATTAAACTACCAAAAAACATTGACACGTCAAAACCTTTAAGAGTGAAATCAAAAGGATTCAAATTAGATAGTGTTGGTGATTTAATTGTAAATCAGTTTGTTAAATTTGATCGGGATTAAAAAAGGGAGATAATGTCTTTAATAAACGATACAATACCGTATACACCAAAAAAGAAAAATATCCCACCAAAAAATAAAACAAATCTTTGGGTATTTTTAACTTGTCTACTATCTTCACAAGCTTTACACTTAACTTCTGTTGCTTTTTGTTCTTCCATACCTATAATTTAATTACTATTCAGTTGAAAATAAATAATAAAAAAACTATAATTATATCATGTTAAGCTATATCGGAGGTAAGAGTAAAATTGGTAAATGGATTGTTCCATTCTACGACAAAAATATGGAGGTCTATTTAGAGACTTTCGGAGGAATGTTTTGGTGTTTTTATAATATGGACCTAAAACAATTTCCTAATTTAAATAAAGTGGTTTATAACGACTTTAACCCACTAAACTATAACCTATTCAAGTGTGTTCAAAACCCAACTGAATTGTTAAGAGCAATCAACTCAATTGATTGTCAAAAACAAGGTGAGGATCTTACACCTGAAATATACAAACAACAATTTATCAGTTTTCAAGCTGAAGTTTTTAATGAAGGTTTCAGCGTAGAACCTGGCGATTATGAGGTGGCAGCCAAATACGTTTATATTCTAACACAAGTTTTCAGTGGATCAAAACCTGAAACATCTAACTTTATTGACCTTAAAGGAAAATACAAATCAAAATATCTTACGTTTAGAGATAAGTTATCTAAACCTGATTGGGTGGATCACTTTTTAAAGATTACCGATGTTGAAAATATGGATTTTGCAGATGTGATTAATAAGTATGACTCACCATCGACTTACATTTATTTGGATCCACCGTATTGGAAAACTGAAAATTATTACTCCAACCACGACTTTGATCGTCAAGACCACGAGAGATTGGCAAATGTATTACATGGAGTTAAAGGTAAGTTTTCATTATCTTATTATGACTTTGAACTTCTTCACCAATGGTTCCCCGAAGATCAATACACTTGGGTTAAAAAAGAGTTTGCAAAAGCAGCTTCCGCCAAGAAAGGTGAGAAACAAAATATGGGGGAAGAATTATTGATTATGAATTATTAATTTTTTACTATTTACGAATATTTATTAATAAAAAAATTATTATGTCACTTAGATTCACTAGTCTATTACGAGATCTTATTGTTGAAAGTTCAAGATTTCAAGTATTATTCGATAAGTTCGTAAAACCAAAGGAAAGAGGTCAAAGAGGTATTATGCCTTTTGAAACATTATTCGCACTTATCGCAGCCGACCCAACCACAAAAATTCCAGAAGGAATGGATATTGATAATGTTAAACCTGAACAAATGGAAAAGGTTAAAATTGGAAAATATGCTCAGTGGTTATTAAAAAACTTTGTTACACCTAAGTTACCGGCAGATCACCCATTAATGATTACTGATCCACAATCAGGTCAATATAAGGCGGCATTAAAGTCATTTCAAGATCTTTTTATGGAAGACTTATATAAAGTCACAACAAACCTTCAAAAGTTTGAAAGATTTAAAAATAGATTACCTCAAGAGTTTAGAGATATTAATAAACTAACTCCTGAGACTTTATATGATCAAGTTAAAGATTTCAGTTTAGAAAAAACTAAGGCAACTGCTGCTGAGAAAAAAGAGGCTTCTCAGACATTTGCTCACCCTGGTGCTGACATCGTTTATAGAGGTCAAGATTGGACGGTTGCTAAAATCTCAAACACAGGACCATTAGGAAAAGAAGCTGCTTGTTTCTACGGTGGATCACATAATGAGGCAAGAAGAGGAGAAACCAATTGGTGCACCTCATCACCAGGATATACTTGGTTTGAAAGATATATTGCTAAAGGACCTTTATATGTTGTAATCCCAAACAAACCAACATCTTTCAAAACTTATGGTAAGGAAACTGGTGAGGTTTCAGGACTTCCAGCAAATCGTTATCAATTCCACTTCCCTGATAATCAATTCATGGATGCTGACGACAGACAAATCAACTTGATTGAATTTCTAAACACAAATGAAGAAGGGTTAAAACAATTCTTCAAACCTGAATTCATGAAGTCATTGGCAGGTGATAAAGGAGAAAAAGTTGTTATTGACTATCCAAGTGATTCAGCATCTAAGTTCATTGCACTTTACGGATTTGATGAGTTCTTCTCAACTCTTCCTACAACTTTAAAAAGACTTACATTTAAAAATACATCAAGAGACAAGATCTCACTTAATATTCCTAACGACATTGGAAGATTCAAACAGCTAAACGCAATTAACTTCGTTGGATGTGTTGCATCTCTACCTGAAGCGATCTGTGGTTTAGAAAACCTACAATATTTATCGTTAGTTAATAACCCTGATTTACAAATGTTACCTGAATGTATTGGTGACATGCCAAACCTTATGGTTTTAAACTTAGGAGGAAGTAATCCACAACAAGTTCTACCTGAATCAGTGTTCAGAAGAGCTGAAGAGGATGAGGACTTCAACTTATTTACACATAGTTAATATTAAATCAAATAAAAACATAACCCCACCCTTTAAAGTGGGGTTTTTTGTTTTAATAGATATTTATTATTATGAAAAATATTATAAGACTAACAGAAACAGATTTAGTAAAATTAATTCAAAGAGTTATTCAAGAGGGTAAGACCGATAAAGGGGTTAAAGAAAAAGACCTTGATGTGAAACTTGAAAGATTCCAAGACACTATCGAAAACTTTATTAAATCACACGATGGTAAAGTAAAAAGAGTTGGTAATGATTTTGAAATTCATTTTGATGGGGATCATATCGCTCAAGTTATGTTTAGAAAAGATGGTATCACCGTTAAAAAAGAAGGTAGTAGATTTGGTAAAGAATTTGACTTCAATGAACTTGGTAAAGTAAAAAGTGAGATTAAAAAATTCTTTTAACAAATGAAAATCATTGTAACCCAACATCAACTTGATTTAATCAACGAAACTTATAAAAGGGATCGTTTTGATGCTGAGTATGCTGATGAATACCCAAAATATAAGAAGTTGTTTTTAAAGACCATTTCTAAAGATGTTAAAAGTTGGGGTGAATGGCCAGGATCAATTTATCTAATGAACGAAACTGGGGAACCTTTATTTGTATATAGAATACCATCAAAAACCGTATATTACGATTATTCAATAGATAGTGAGATGGAGGATTATATACCTTCTCATATAATATCAAGACACTTGAAAAACGCTGTTTATGATTATTTCAAAGGACTTTTTCCTGATGTTGAAATAAAAGAGGTAAGCGGGGCTAATATTGTATAGTTATGAAAGTAATAATATCTAATAAACAATATAGTCTTATTAAAGAATCTTATCGAAATAAAGGGATTGGTGCGGTTATTAAGTATTGGAAAAAAGAGTTAGAAAAAGGTAACAAAATTAGATTTGATAGAGATGAACTTGAATTTTGGGGTATAACCGAATTTACCGATAAGTTACATGCTCAAATAGAATTTCAAGAACTTGTAGGGGATGAGGTATTTGTTAAAAAATTTATAAATACATTAAAAAATAAAAAATTTTCAACGAAAGATTTTAGTGAAAGATTAGTTGGTGGTTATGATTTTGAGTGGGAAATCACTAATATGGAATATAGAGATTATGATTTTTTTCTATATGGAAAAACTCTACCTGGGGGTTCCGTAACACTTATGGAGGATGGAAGACATCTAACCTTAGATCAAGCCTTGGAGGATGAAGATATAGGTTGGGAAATCCAAGAAGAAGTTAATGATGTTGTTCAAGATTGTATGAATGAAATAATTTTACCTGTTACAGGATATGATGTAACGGTTCCTTTGGTTACTATTTATTAGAAATGAAAATAATAATTACAGAATCACAATATAACAAACTAACTGAAGAAAAACTTCAAAAACTTTGCTATACGGTATGGAATAAACAAAAAAAGATGGGTGAAGAACCACATCTTGATGAAGTGATTTATGATATATCTGGAATTAGAAAAAATACAAACGAAGACTTCCAACTCATTAGACCCATTTGGTATGAATACAACGGTGGATTTAACAATTTAGTTGAAAAACTGAAAAATGAAATTGAAGATAAAACATATGATCTGAAAAGTAGTTGGGGTAATCTTGATACAAGAATTGAAGTTATTGAAGTAAATCAGTTTGGTAGATTAGGAGAAGATTTTGGGGTTGATATTTTTGTGTATGTTGATGATCAAGGAACAATGGACTTCAACGTGTTTGAAGAAGGAACTGATAATGAAATAGAAGTAAATGATACGATTGAAGCTGCTTATTTAGAGGCTCAAGGTAATTATGAGACTGGAGATCTTCTTGCTTATTTAAGAAGTGAGGTTTATGACTTTTTTTATAAAAAGTTAGAAAAATACGGAATTCCAATTGATGTGGATCTTGATCTAAAAGAAATTTAAATTTATAATTATTATCACTATGGGACCAATTGAAAAAAAAATATTAGAATTATCTAAAACTGAAGGACTTTCAGAAGAAACAAAGTTGGCATTAACTATAATTAAAAATCAGATCAAAGAAGACGAGAAACGAATTGTTAATGAAGCTTATCACAAAGGGTTTTATGATAAAGAAATGAATAGAAAACCCTCTTGGAACTACTTTGATAGTAAATACAAATGTTATTTTTCAAATACCACATTTGGCCAAATCAAATAATTTTCATATCTTTGTGGTATGGAAGACTTAAACAAACTCGAATTACCCGAAATTAAATCACTTTGCAAACAATATGGTATTAGTGTTGTGGGTGATAAAAAAACTTTAGTTAAAAAACTCAAATACTATTTGGACCCTGTTGAAGATGTGTTAAACACGCATCCTGGAAGAAAATTACCAAAGGATAAAAAAATTGTTGGTGTTAAAGTTGATAATCAAGAAAATATAAATAATGTTTTAAGAAAAAAAGGTCAATTTTTGTATTATTCTTTGGGTCATCAATATTATATGGTGCCAGAATAAAAAACCTTGATATTTATAATAAAAAAATATCTATGAAAAATAAATTAAATGAAGAATTAAAGGATATTAAATATCTTTTTAATTACAATAGAGGTCGTGTAATTTCTGAACAAGAAAGATTTGACGATAAAGAAGAATTCGTAAATTATGATGATATCAATTATGATGATGAAGAAGAATTCGTAGATTATGAGGATATTCACTCTAGAACTCCTGAAGCAAGTGACGATTTTTATCCTAGAACTCCTGAAGAAAGAGAAGGGGATATGAGAGACATAGATATGGAAATTGACGAAGAAATGGATTTGCCTGTAATGTTACCGGGAACAAAAGAAAAGGAAAGAACAAAGGTAACTCCTGGAACCAAACCTAAAACTCCAAGCACACCTTATAAACCAAAACCTGGACCAAAACCGGATCCTAAAGCGAGAAAAAGAAAAGGTGACATGCCAACTTGGTTAACCTTTGATGAACTTGGAATTGATTTTGAATAAGATGAGAAATATTAGAAAAAAATTATATACTGAGGGTATATCCAAAAAAGACTTATTAAGACTTATGGAAGCCCCAATCGACTACGAAGGACCTGAAAGGATGGCCGGAGATGTCGAGAGAAAGATTACAGGAAAACAAACACCGTTTCATAATTTTCCTGCTATGCCAGAAATGGATAGAGACTTTATTGAGTTAATATCTTCTAAAAGATTCAAAGACTCAGTTGATAAAGTTAGAATGGCAATGGGAGACACAAGAACCATTCAAGGATCAAATGCTCTTATGCAGTTGATGGGAACCGTAGGTCAAGCGATGCAAAGACTTATAATGATCCAATCACAAAACAAAGAAGAACTTGAAGCACTTGCAGTTAAACTTGTTAAAGAAGAATTGGGTATTCCTGAAGGAGCTATGCAATTCGATGCTCAACTTGTGATGCAACCTATGGGTGCTGCTGAAGGAATGAAAAGTGAGCCTGAAATGCCAAGTGAAGAAGAAGTTGAAGAACTTATGGGAGACATTGAAAACTTTAACTTGGAAAGAGCAAAAAGAAGATTTATCAATTCATTAATTCAAGGAGCGGCTTTTAAAGGTGGTCATATGTATGTTATGGTTAGAGATGAGATTAACGACATTAATCCACAATTAATGAATCTATACGCAGTAACTCAAGCTTTAATGGAACACGCTTATTGGATATTTCCTGATATGGAAGGAATGGCCGGAGGTGGTGGTGGTCAAATGGGACAATCTGAATTTGACCCTGAAACAGATCCACCAACAGTAAAGGCGAGAGCCGTTACATTCCCATTACTTGTTCATGAGTTAGTTAAAGGGGTTTACGAGGTATTTGGAACACACGGATTACCTGATGACCCAAGACAAGCTGAAATGGTGTTAAGTGCTGAAGATTCATTACCATCAGAAATTTGGGATTCTCGTTTAGGTCCAATTTTTTGGGAAAAGTTTGTTGCAACATATCCAATGGAGTTATTCGAAGATGATATGAAACATATCCAACATTATTTATTTATGCGTTTTTCAGCGTTAAACGCTGAGGAGTTCATGACGTTGGCTAAAAAGATTCTTAAAGGAGAACCTGAAGGGCAGAGAATCATTCAAAGAATGGTTGATGATATTGTTAAAGAATTAAAAGAACAAGATTACAAAGATGCGATGGGTGGTGAAGATGATGAAGATTTTGATGATGTTGATTTAAGCGATTTGGGACTTTAATTTTTGACTTAGTTTCATAAATATATTATTATTGAACTTATGGGAAATATTGACTGCGAAATCTACATAAGCCAACTTATAACTTTTTTTGAAAACAATCCTAATGATTTAATGTCATTGATCGGTGAGGTCCAAAAGGAACAGTTTTACGATGCGTTACGAGAACAGTGCGAAACAAATTCAAAAAAAGGTGAAGATCATATAATCTCAAGAGATCAAATGATTAAAATCGTTTTAAATTTGAAAATACCTGAACTAAGTGAAGAAAGTGTTGAATCTTTTATTCAGACCACAAAATGGGGACAAATTAATTTGAATTAATTGTCAGAATACGATTAATTGAACCACAGTCAGAAAACTGTGGTTTTTTTTTATAAAAATGTTTGGTATTTATTAAAAGTTATTTATCTTTGTAATGTGATAAACAAGAAACAAAATGAAAACAGTTGAACTTACTATGAAAGAAATATGGGCGGCAACTAGACCGGTCGTTCAAAAAAGTAAGAAAACGTATTCACGAAAACAAAAACACAAAAACAAGGAAAATAATTAAATATGATATACACACCAGAATTAATCAAATCAATTGCCCCGGCAGTATTCGCAACATCACCATCTTCAAAAATGACAAACAAGTATGAGTTTGTTCCAACACACGAGGTTATGGAAATGTTCGATCGTGAAGGTTGGCAACTTTCATCTGTAAAACAAACAGGTAGAGGAATTCATAACGTTCATGAATTAAAATATCGTAACGGACAACTACCCAAAGTTGGTGATACGGTTGTTGAAGCAATTATCCGTAACTCTCATGATGGATCGGCAACATTCTCTATGGCGGCTGGATTATTCAGGCTTTGTTGTTCTAACGGACTCACAGTTCCAACATCAGTTGCAGAACGTTTTTCACTTCGTCATAACCACTTCTCTTTAGATGAGGTTAAAGGATTAGCAGAAGACTTCTCTAAAAAACTTCCAAAGATAGAGGCTTCGGTTTCTCGAATGATGGAAAAAGAAATGACCGAGAAAGAAAAACTTCGTCTAATCAAAAGGGCGGTTGAGATTCGATGGGCTTTGGGTAGTGCTCCTTCAGCACTTGACATCAACGACCTTCTAACACCATTTCGACCTGAAGATGAAGGAAGTGATCTTTGGACCGTATTTAACGTGATCCAAGAGAAAATGATGAAGGGTGGATTCTCTTATCAAACACCACGAGGTCGAACAACTAAACTACGAGGAATTAAAAGTATTCAAGCATCCCACCGATTAAACACTAAACTTTGGGAAGCGGCTGAAGAATTAGTTTTGGTATAACAAATAAAAACGGGGGTCAGTGACCCCCATTTTAGATTATGGAAAAATTTAAACACGAAGAAAGATTTTTAAATATGATCACCGAAAAAACAGGTGAGTTATATTCAACAATAAACTTAAACGACTCTCACGGTCTGAGTCCACAAAACCTATTTGATAAACCAAAGTTTTTTGAATTCATGTTGGATGGTATTGAATACTCAAGTGGGGTGTCATATACGGATGCTATTTTCTTATATGATAATAACATTTATATATATTTGTCTAAAACAGAACCAATGATTTCTACATTTTTTTGTAAGATTTATTATCCTGTTAATAGAAAAAAAGACGTTGAGTTCTTTATCTTAAACTTAAAAAAATTAAAAAAATAATTTTTTATGCTAATTGGTGATATTTATAATAAAACACCAAGATGTCTGAAAAAGGTTATATATACGTAATTAAAAATTTGGTTAACAATAAAGAATATGTTGGGTGCACAATTCACCCAATCAAAAAAAGATTTGAAGAACATATTTGGAGGTGTATTAATACCGATTCAAATACAAAATTTTGTAACTCAATTAGAAAATATGGTGTTGAAAATTTTATTATTGAAATGATCGAAGAGTGTGATGTTAAAATAATATATCAGAGAGAAAAATTTTACATAAACGAAAGAAAGACATTTGAAAAAGGATTAAACACAACAATTGGGGGTGAGGGTTGTTTGGGTTATAAACACTCAAAACAAATTAGAGAAAAAATTTCCTCAATAATTAAAGATGGTAGATCACATAGAGGTAAAACTTATGAACAAATATATGGTGATAGGGCCAATGAAGAAAAATTAAAAAGGAAAAAATCTAATGTTTGGAATAATATATCTGAAGAAGATAAAAAAATACGAGTCGATAATCTTAAATCTGCAGTTCGAAAAAAATCGAAATATGGGGTTGAATTAGTTAAAGAGATTAAACAAAAAATAAAAGAAGGTGTTAAGATCAAAGAACTAAAAAAAATGTATCCCCAAGTTTATGATAATTTTTTTTATGACATAAAAAATGGTAGAAGATGGTCGGACATATAAACAATAAAAAAAATAAAAAAGATGGAAATTAGTAGTGTAGAATTACAAAAAAAAATAAATGCCGGTGAAAAATTAATGATTGAATTTCATGGTGTTTGGTGCGGACCCTGTAAATTAATGAAACCAATTTTTGAAAAAATTGCAAAAGAAAATACATCTGATGTTCAAATGTATACTATGGATATTGATGAAAATAGAGAGGTTGCAATTAGTCTTGGGATTAGAAGTATCCCAACAATTAAAATGTTCAATTCAGGAGAAGTCGTTGAAACAAAAGTTGGACTTTTAAATGAAGGACAGATAAATAATCTTTTAACGGAATTGATCAATGGATAAGATAGCAGTTATTTTTACTATGAAATCATGTCCTTTTTGTAGTATGTTAAAAGAGATGTTAGATAAAGAAGACATAGGTTATATTGATCGAGACATTGAAGAATTTGAAGAAGAATATGATATGTTTGTTGAAGCAACAGGTAATGATTTTGTTCCTGCGTTTATGTTAATCGAAAATTATGATAGCGAAACCCCAACAACAAGTTTATTTGCTCCTGATCGTGATTTTGAAGATATTGATCACGGACTTAAAATAATCAAAGAGTTTTACGAAAGATAATAAAAAACCCCACCTTTAAAGGTGGGGTTTGTTTTTTATACTAATACTATGTCTTTTAGTCGGTCTTGAACCAAGTATGGTTTCTCTGTGGTTTGATTCGTCACATCGTTTGTGAAGTCATAATTAGATAGTCTTTCGTTGAACTCAGTTAGATCCATATCAAAACAATCTAAAACAAGACTTTCAATGGAAGTCTTTGAAAGTCGAGAATCACAAATTACTTTAATTTTATAATCTTCATTTTCATTAAGATCGTTTGAGTAACGAAAGTATAATTGATTCACTCCCAACAAAGAATACATTTGATTAAAGATATAATGTGAATAATAGAAGATTGATCTTCCACATCCTAAACTATGTCCATAAGGAAACTCTGATGAAATGTTAATTTCTGAAATGGGTTCGTATTCTGTAACATAAAGAGATTTATTAACCGTGATCCATGACTTTGAAAAATCTGTAATTTCTTGATCATATTTGATTATATCAATAATGTTAAGATCTTCTTTGTTTAAAGATTCGAATAATTCTTTGTTTGATTTTATGAACTCCACTTTAAGTGTGTTAAGTTCCAAAACATTACCACTTGTGGTTTGACCATTTACAACAACAAAGGTTTCAAAATCTGTTACTTGAATAATGGTATTTTCTTTCTTATCGAATTGCGATAAGATGTAGTCTGCAAATAGATTTACAAAATACCGTCTTGTGTTTTTTTCTAATTTTCTCATATTCTTGGTTTTGTATAATGAATATGAGAATTAAATGAAACTATAAAGAGTTAAATATAATCTAAAAACATTTCGTTTATGTTTCTTATTGTTCTATCCCAATCAGGATATTCAGGGATTCTAATATCAATACATTCTACTTCATCATTATAAATCATACCATTAATAAGTGATGTATATCCACCAAAATACTCTAAAAATGAATCACTCCAAGTTGCACCCTTATTATTTTCTAAAAATGTTGTTATATTTCCAATAAAATCTCTGATTTTAATATATTGGTCGTATTTGGTTTTTTCACCAACCTTTCTTGGAACCTCATCAACATGACCTTCAAAGTATTCACTAAGACCATTATAAACATATTCATAAACTTCATCTTCATATGCTTGATTTTCAGAGTTATAATAGATTCTTCTTAGTTCATCACCAATATCTTCTAAATCATTTATGAAAAGTTCGTTTGATGCGTCACTATCTTTTAATAGGTCATTTAAATCTTCAGGTCTTATTCTAAAATAACCTTCTGTCCCTTGTATTTCAGATAAATGTTCAAAAAAGTCGGAATTATAATCCTCTAATGGTAATTCTTGATTTCCTATTTTTTTATAAATAACATCTTTGAGATGTGTAATATTAGAATCATTTAAAACATCTACTGTATCGTGTGGCATCATATCAGAATTATAATACCAATCGTGACCTAAACCTTCTTCACTTAAAATTAGTTTTGCAACATATCTAGGATCACTACTACCTCTTGGATTACTACAAAAATAATCACCTAACTCTTCTCTATCTCTTAATCTTAGATAAAAACCACCATTTCTAATTTCAACATCAGTTATTAGATTTTTAATTATAAAATAAACTGTGTCTGCGTAGTTGTCTTCTAAACCTATTAAAAGTAATATGTTTTTAAGTTCCTCAGGTGCACTATCATAACTAAGATTTTTTAATACACCATTCTCTTCTAAAAAATTAAATAGTTCATTATCCCAATTACGATAACCTATTTCGTCTAAATCAATTTCATCTAAAAGATTATATTTTTTAACAAACTTAAAGAAAGTAATAAGGTCATTAAAATATGGCTCAATTTCATCTTCAAATTCACCATTATTAAATGAATCAACTAATTGTCTTGCTCTATCTAAACTCATATGGTATAAATATCAATTAAATAAAAAAGGTGTCCCAAATAGAACACCTTATTTTCGATGATACGCAAATATTATCTTCTGTAGTATTTGCTAATTACTTTTTTTACCGACTCTTGAACATTAGTTCTATTTTGAGCGGCACTTGCACCTTGTTGAGCTTGTTGAGTTTGCTGACCTTGTTGAGTCTGTTGCCCTTGTTGCGCTTGTTGTTTTTGCTTGCATCCACACCCCATCTTAATTTTTTTTTTAGTGGTTTATTTGTTTATAAATATCAACTAACTAAACTTTAATCACTAAATAAAAAAAATCAATTATTTTTATTTTGTTATATTTATCAAGTATGAGAGACTTTCTAAAAAATTTCATATTAGAACAAGATGAGAATCTTGTCACATTAACTCCTGAACAATATAAAGATGTGTTAGAAGATGTTGGAGGTATTGCGGCAAGAGTGTCAATGTTAAAACCTTACAGAGGTAAGGGTATTGTAATTAACGGTGATTTAGATCTTAGAAAATTTAAAACTGTTGGACCACTTACAGGTATTGTAAGAGTTATGGGAAGATTAGATATTTCTGGAACCAATGTCCCACATCTTGATGGTGTTACTGTTGATCGATACATTAGTGATTGGGGATCGACAATGCATACAATAAATCTAAAAAAACAAAGAGATTATAAAATTTCGCAACTTGATGGTTACAGAGAAGATGATGAGTGGAATATTGAAAATAATGATGATGAGTCTGAAAGAACTGAAGCGTTATATAAATTCTTAGTTCAAGAAGGTATTCCTACTTTATATGAAGACGACAATGGTGAAGAAGTGGAAGAAGATAAGTATTTTATTTATCCGACTGGTCGTGGAAGTCATGGTGTTGGAAAACAATACGAATGGTTGGGTGGTGATACTTTACAACCAGACACATATGATGTTTATGCTCAAGAAGAGTTAGATAGTGCCGCAAGACAATATGTTGAAAATGCGGTTGATGACATGGGTTATGAAGCATTTACAAGTTGGGTATGGGATCAAGCAATTGATAGAGAACAGTGGAATAGTTGGCTAGAAAGTTTTTATGAAGATATTATTAGAGACGATCCCGAAAATTATGATATACCACTTCAACTATCTGTAAATCAACAACATCAAGTTAATCAATTAACAAAAACTATAGAAAATCTAAATAACAGATTAAGAAACGAGGAATTGTCTGACGAAGAATACGAAAAAATTGAAGGAAAAATAGAAGGGTTGGAAGAGACAATAGAAGAGATCAAAGAAGATCCACAAGGTGATTATGATGAAGATATGATTGAACAAGAAGTTGCCGATAGAGTTAGTGAATATATTGATGACATAGATGATTTTATTAAACACTATGGTTTTGATAAAGATTTTATCATGGATTTTGTTGATTTAGATGAGGTTACGGATATTGTCGTGAATAGTGATGGATATGGTAATCTATTAAACTCTTATGACGGAGAAATGTTTGAAACACAGGTAAATGGTGATTGGTATTTTGTGATGAGAGCGAGTTAGGACTTTATTTGTTCATCTTTTTGTATTACTTTTTAACACAGAGATGGCAAGAAGAAAAAAAATAGAATTTTTATTAAATACCGATTGGATGTTTGAAAAACCAATCGATCGAGAATATAAAGAATACAAATTACTTTCTTATTTTCAAAAGATGGGAGAAAAACTCGACAAGTTAGAGTTATACCCGGGATTCATTGAGTTGTCATTACATTTAATGAATGTTCAGGCTTTAATGAGAGATCAAAAAATTGTTTATACCGATAAAAAACTAAACAATATTGATGATGAATTATTAGTTAAAGACCTCAAAGTCAAAGAAATTCCAAAATTAACAGAAGAAGAACAAAAAGAATTCATTTCCATTTTAAGTTATTCGGCACCAAGAATTATGGAATACTTCAACATCGCAAAATCTGTATGGACAATTGTTTTTGATTCATTGGATATGAAAATTAGACGAAACAAGAAAAATGTCGTAAATCCCAAAGGTTACTTTTACTTTATCGACAATTCAAAAAAACATTATGTTTGGGAATACACGATAAAAAAACAAACAAAATCTAATCCCCAACAAATGACAAACGTAAATTTGGTTTATTCTGACCAAGTAAATGATTTGACTATTTCAAAAATAATAAATAACTTTTCAACATTCACGGTTGAAGAGAGAAGATCCGCACCAATCTTTCAAATGACATGTTCAGGTGAGTTTCCAATAGAAGAAACTTTACTTCCAATGTTTAAAAGAAGAATATCAGGATTTATTTCACAATCAAAAACTTTATAAAAGAAAATTTAATTAAATTGTTATGAAACTGAAACTAGAATATGTATGGCTAGATGGGTATAAGCCAGAACCAAATTTAAGAAGCAAAGTTAAAATTGTTGATTATGATTCTGTTTCCACAGCATTTCTTGACGGAAATTTTCCAATGTGGAACTTTGATGGATCATCCACATCACAAGCAAATACGGGAAATTCAGATCGTTTGTTGAAACCTGTTAGACATTATGTTCAAGACATGCAATCAACAATCTATATTTTATGTGAGGTGTTAAACCCAGATGGAACACCACACGAATCAAATAAAAGATCTAGTATTGGTGAAGGATTTGAAGACCTTTGGTTTGGTTTTGAACAGGAGTATTTCATTCGAGAAGAAGTCAATGGAAACATCTTGGGTCACAAAAGAAATATTCTAAAAGGTCAAGGTGAATATTATTGTGGTGTTGGACATAATGTTGTTGGTCGTGAGTTTGTTGATGAACATTTAAATATGTGTTTGAACTACGGTATTAACATCACAGGAATAAACGCCGAGGTTGCTTTAGGTCAGTGGGAATATCAAGTATTTTCGCAAGGTAAATTACAAGGTGGAGACGATCTTTGGATGACAAGATATTTTCTATTCAAGATTGCAGAAAAATATGGTTATCATATTGAATTACACCCAAAACCAATCACACACGGAGAATGGAACGGATCAGGTCTTCATACAAACTTTTCAACAGACATGATGAGATTTGATGGAAACGAAGAATACTTCATGGCATTATTCAACGCATTTGAATCAAGACATGAAGATCATATCAAAGCATACGGATCAAATAATCATTTGAGATTAACAGGACAATACGAGACTCAGGCGATTGATAAGTTCAGTTGGGGCGTATCTGATCGTGGAGCGTCAATTAGAGTTCCACAGGACACCGCAAAAGAATGGAAAGGATATGTTGAAGATAGAAGACCAGGGTCAAATGCTGATCCATACAAGATCATTTGTGAAATTGTTAAATCATTGGATGTTACGCAACTACTTTATGATACAAAAACTATGATCAATAAAGATGTTGATTTGAATGGCCTTAGTGAAAAGTATGGAACTATGTCTAATGATGAATTGTTAAAAGAATATAGAGAAGAAGAATAATGGTTAATGGATGGGCGTTATTAGTGGGGATAGTTTTTGGATTTTTAGCTCAAATTGGAACGTTCTTCCAACTTCAAGGACCTTTGAAATATGAATGGATTAAAAATCATTATTGGATAATGGTAATGATGGGTATTCCAATATCAATGTTGTTTATGTATTCAGTTAAGAATATGATAATCGCATACAATGGTCAAATGTGGCCTTCAAGGTTGATTGGGTTTAGCATTGGAGCGGTTGTTTTTACATGGTTAAGTTGGTTGATTTTTAAAGAACCCTTAACATTAAAAACCATAGTTTGTTTGATTTTAGCGATAGGAATTTTAATAATACAATTATTTTGGAAATAGAATGGAAAATAAAGAACATGTAAATCACCCACAACATTATGGGGGATCAGAAAACATTTACGAAGCCATCAAAGTGATTGATGCTTGGGATCTAGGGTTTAGTTTAGGAAATACAATAAAATATATAAGTCGTGCAGGAAAAAAAGGAAAAAACAAAGAATTGGAAGATCTACAGAAAGCCTCGTGGTATCTCCAACACCACATCGAACAACTCAAACAAAAAATCGAGTCTGAATCAAGAGATTAACATCTTAGATGCGATCACCACACCAAATGAATTAATTCGTGAAACCCTTATCAACTTTACTTGGGGGTTCTTAGGAAATTCTATTGTTGTTTTTGTTGCAAAAGAACTGGACTTTTTAGTTTTAATAAACTATATTGTTTATTACATTTTAATTTCTTATATTGTGAATAGAAATAAGTATGAAACTATATTAGGTAAGTTTATTATTCTTCCCGGATCAGCAGCGGCAGGTGCTTTTACGGGATATAAATTGGCTCAAATAATATCGAATTTTTTATAACATGAACTATTACAAAATTACACTTGGTGGTCGAGGATCCGAAGTTTATCCTTTTGAATTGAATGAAGAACAATATGAGAGTCTTTTGGAAGGAAATGTTGAGACCGATGGTTTAGATTATGACGATATATGTCAAATTTTAAATGTTGAATCATATTTTGATTGTATAAATGAAACCATAATGGGGCCATATACAGAAACAATTTATATGACAGTTGAAGATTCAAATGGTGTAATCATATATGAAACTGAAAGTGTTGATTATGACAAGTGTAGTCATAGAGAATTATATAATGAAAATAAAAAATATCTCTTTATTGAAGATTATTGTAAAGGACAACATATAGTTTATGATATTCCTTTAGAGGAAGAATTTGACATCTCCAAATTAAAGTTCAAAATTGCAGACATTTCAGAAAGAATTGAAATTGTTGAAGGTATTTCTTACGAAGGTCAAGATTTTGATATATACAAAGGATATGGATCAACAGATAGTAAAGGTTACTATTATACATTAAAACAAGAATATAAAAATGATTGAAACAGGAAAAATAATAAACGGTGATTGTATTGAGGTAATGAAGACATTACCTGAAGGGTCTGTAGATTTAGTTGTTACATCTCCACCTTACGGAGTTGGAATCGATTACGATGTCCATGAAGATGATATTGAATTTAACGAATACGTTGAGTTTGCCAAGTCTTGGTTGTCTGAGGTGTATAGATTATTAAAAGATGATGGACGGATTGCTCTGAACATCCCTTATGAAATTAACAGACAGAAAAAAGGTGGTCGTATCTTCTTTGTATCAGAAATGTGGCAGATTATGAAAGAAATTGGTTTTGGTTTCTTTGGTATTGTTGATTTAGAAGAACAATCACCACATAGAAGTAAGACAACAGCTTGGGGTTCTTGGATGAGCCCGAGTTCACCATACATTTATAACCCGAAGGAGTGTGTTATTTTGGCTTATAAAAAACAACACATTAAAAAGGTTAAGGGTCAACCACAATGGATTGGCGAATTAACTGAAGTTGAAAAAGAAGATGGGTCTAAACGAAATAAAATGGTTTATAGTGAGAATGATAAGAAAGAATTTATGGAGCTTGTTTTTGGTCAGTGGAATTACTTTGCAGATACTAAATCACTCACCAAGGCGACCTTCTCGATGGACATACCTACCAAAGCAATTAAAATATTATCCTACAAAAACGATGTAGTTTTGGATCCATTTGCTGGTTCGGGAACTAGTTTAGTTGCGGCGGAAATCTTGGATCGAAGATGGTTGGGAATAGAATTGTCACCAAATTATGCTGATATTGCAAGAGGAAGAGTTCAGGTTTTTGTTGATGAAAAAAATAAAGTTAAAGTTGAAGAGTTAAACTAAGTCAACTTTATCACCTTCTTTGATATTATATTTTTTACAAGATCCACCTGGAAGTTCTAAAACAAGATTACCACTTCCTTCGTATCTATCACATTCATTAGTGATGCAAGGTTTACAATTATGATGAATTTTTACAACCTTATCATCGTTGATAAAAATAATATCTAAATGAACCAAACAATTTTTCATCCAAAAAGAATGTGGTTCGTCATCCATAAAAAATAACATACCATCGAATGATCCATCAAATCGTTTTCCCATCATACCTTTTTGAATATCTTTTGATGTTAATAATGTTTTAACGTCAAAAAGACTATCATTTACTTTTACCTTCATATTTATAAATATCTATGGTTAAATTTAAAAAATGGGCTGGTATAATTTTAAAACATAACGATGAGGTTTTGTTATGTAAAAGAGCCCCCGAAAAGTCTTTACCAAATACTTGGTCAATACCGTCAGGAAAAATGGAAGATGGTGAATCACCGGGTTATTCTGCTTTAAGAGAGTTTTATGAGGAAACGAATATTGAACTTGATCGGAAAATTGATTTGGTTGGTTTTATAACTAAATATAAAAAAGACGGAACAAAAAAAGGACATATGTTTGTTTTCAAGTCCGAAACCCAAGAAAAACAAGAACCTGATTTAGAAAAGGCACAAGACGGATTTGAACATACCTCTTGTAGATATTACAAAAAAGAAGAACTACCTGAACAAGAAGGTAATGAAGAATTGATGGAACTTATTAAAAAAGTTTTGAAATAATTTGAATCACAATTAAAAGTTTATTATATTTGTAGAAATATAAACCAAATGATAAAATTAACATTTCAACATACCGTAACAATAATGAACGAAAAGTTCGGAAATTTATTAACCGAATCTTTTGTTGATCCAATTCAGTTTAAAATATTTTTAAAAATGATTGATGGGGCTTTGAATCTTAAAGAAGATCTTTCGTTTTATGACGGGAACACATTTATGGTTCATATTCCACACAAGATATTAAAAGAATCTGTAATTTTGACTAACGTTAAAGAAGTCACTATGGCGGAGCAAGTAAGAAATAAAATTGAAACATTAGTATAAATGAAATATATAACATCACTTTTTTTATTGGTTTTACTAATCACTTCTTGTGTAAAAGAAGACGTAACTCCACAACAACCATTACCACCACAACCCATAATCACTGACACAACAACTGTGGACTCCACCATAAGTCTAAAAAACACAACGTGGGTCATTACAAAGATTCTAAACACAAGTTTTAATCAAGAACTTAGATCTGACACACTTGTTTTTATTTCAAATAATGTGTATTCTTTCAATGGAGTTCAGTCAACATATAATTTGTATTCAAATGCTTTTGGATATTCTTTAACTTTGAACAATACGCCTTGGGGTCATATTAGTGGAACTATATATGATTACAACTTAACACAAGGTTTAGTTGAAAATTGTCAATTTAAAAACTATTTTACAGGACAAAATAGTGTTAGAATTTGGATGGAAAAACAATAGTTTCCTTGTTCTTTTAAAAACAAGGTGGTGGAGAAATGACACATTCAGTGTCGACCAAAAATAAAGGTGAGAATTTTTCTCACCTTTTTTATTTTTAATGGTATTTATAATAAAAATATCATTTATGAAAAAAGATCTTTTCAAAATCAACGAAGAAGACAGAAATAGAATTTTGGAAATGCATATAACGGCAACCAAAAATAAATATTTGTTTGAAGATGACACAACAACCACAACAACAACTACAGTGGCCGCCGCACCTACAACACCAACACCCGCAGCAAGATACACAACAGCAACTTGTGCAGGAAAAAAACCTAACTGCCAAGAAAAAGTTTTAAAAATTCAAATTAGAATGAATGATGAATGTCCTGCCGAAGTCTTGACCACAAAACTTGTTGAAGATGGGGCTTGGGGAACAAAAAGTTCGACAGCGTGGGAAGCTTGTAAAGGTAAATTAAAACCAACAAAACAAGCACCAACAAATCCTACTACCGATCAAAAACCGGCGGTAGACAATACGACAAGTCAAGATACAATGAATCAAATGTTTAATAGTTAAAAAGATGGGAAATATAATACTAACAGAAAACCAATATTCAAGAATAAAAGATTTTATTATCGAACAAGGATTAAAAATGGATGAATTTTTTAAAATTGATAATAAAACTGGACAGGCAACAACGATAAAAGACATACAACTACTTCAAAACACGTTCATAAAACAAGGTGCCGTATTTAAGTTAAGTCCCAATGGGAATGTTACTTCTAACGCCACTGTAACCACAAACGGAACTGATTATAAAAAGTTTGTTGCAATTTATTGCGATAAAAATTATAAAATTCAATGGGGAAATGATAAAACTGGAAATTCTTATCTTGAAAACACATCAAATTTAAGTGCTAGAAAAGCACTTGAAAGTGTTTGTAGCACTTTGAAAAAAATTAAACAAGGATTATCTAAAACTTATGGAACTGAGGCCGTTGGTGGTGGAATGGGTTATACTCAAAAATATGATCAACCAATAACAAGTCAAGATAATAAAAAAATGACAATACCAAAAGGAACAGGTTTTGTCCCTAAAAAAGATGGTGCTGGTGCTAGTTTTAAACTTGGAAATGATTTTGGTTGGTTTGATTGTAAAACTAAAAACTTTGTGATAAATAAAGTTAAATATACTAGCGATACTTTGTCTAAATCACTATCAGCAAATTTGTGTAAATCTGAAACTCCAACACCAAACGTTGTTGGTGGAGGTGGTGGAACTAATACACCTGGTTCGAAAGGAGGAGGATCTTCTACAGCACTTCCACCTGATATTGATTTATATATTTAAAATATAAATAATTTATATAATATTTATTAAAAAAAAAGAAATGAAAAATAAGTTACATATGACAGAAAGCGAAATGAAAAGAATACTTTCGCTTCACAAAGAAAGAATTGATAAAGAAAGAAAAATTATCAAAGAACAAAATGGTGACATTGAAGAAGATGTTGATCCAGGACAATCTACAGGTAGAATCTTTGCCGGTTCTGCGGCGGGTGCTGGAACAGGTGCTCTTGTTGGATTGTCGGTGGCGGGACTTGCTGGACTTCCTGTAGGTGCTGTAATCGGTGCTGGAGTTGGTGCTTTATCAGGTTGGTTTACGACAGGAGGTGGATATGCCGAAAGAGTTCAAAAGTTATTTAAATTTTGTAGAGATCACAGATCAGATTTAACTAAACCTTTAAATTCAATAGATAAAATTAGAGATATTGCTGACAATCTAAGAGCCGCAATGGCGGGTGTAGGAACTGATGAAGTTTTAATTGCAAAAAATCTTAGAAAACTTAAAACGATTCCAGATCTTTGTAAGTTGAGTCAAGTATATAATCAAAGATACGATCAAACTTTATTTGACGCATTAAATGGCGATATTGACCAAGATGGTGAGTGGAGAGATTTTGTATGGGTTCCACTTTCTGAATTAACAAAAAATACAAAAAAAGTAGATCCTTCCAAATTAAAAGAAAATGCAAGACAATGTGGTTGGGGTAGTGATATTGATGGTTATAGAAATTCAGGATGGAGATGTCCAAAAGATAAAAATGTAACACCACCACCAGGACCATACCCACCTGGGCCAGGACCAAGTCCTGTTCCTGGAGGTGGCGGATATTCGTTTGATTACGAAAAAATAATGAAAGAGATCAATTCAAAATGTAAAGGAACACCAACACCTGGTGGAGGTGGAGAAGAAGAAATTCAAAATATTGAATGGAGTGTAACTGACGTGAATCAACCAACACAAGACACTAAAGTTTCTTCAGAAACAATTAACAAATTATTTAAATAATTAAAATATGGAAAAGAGAAGATTATTAGAGCAGACCATGAGTCAAATTAAAGAAGTTCAAAGTAAATTAAATAGTTGTTTTAATGCTGGTTTAGTTGTTGACGGAAAACTAGGACCCAAAACCGCAAACGCAATTATGAAACATCTCGGTATTAATATATCGAATTAATATTTCAAAAATTCACATAAAGGGAGTTTGACTCCCTTTTTTTATGCGATTTTTTTTCTTATCTTTGTTGTATGGAAAAAATGTTGTATTTAGTAAGAGGTTTACCAGGATCAGGTAAATCAACATTTGCAAAAACTTTGGGTGGAGAACATTACGAAGCCGATATTTTTTTTATAGATGGGAACGGTGAATATAAATTTGATGGTTCAAAAATTAAATGGGCTCACGAGTGGTGTCACGATATGGTTTATATGGATATGATAAAAGAAATACCAAAAATTGTCGTTTCAAATACATTTACACAAGACTGGGAAATGGAACCCTACTTTGAATTAGCAGAAAAATATGGATATAAAGTATTTTCAATTATTATTGAGAATAGACACAAGGGAACAAATGTTCATGGTGTTCCTGAAGATAAGTTAGAACAAATGAAAAATCGTTTTGAAATAAAATTATGATGAAATTTGATAAAATATTAACAACAGGAACTGTGTGGATCACATCTGATACACACTATCACCACACAAATATCTGTCGAGGAGTTACAAGATGGAGAACTTTAGATGGTAAAATCCCTACAGATCATACAAGAAATTTTCAAGATCTTGATGAGATGGATTCGGTTATTGTTAATAACATAAATTCAAAAGTCGGACCTAACGACACTTTAATACATTTGGGTGATGTGGCTTTTGGTGGGTTTGAAAAGATTGGTGAATTTTTGAATCGACTTGTTTGTAAAAATATTCACCTTGTTTTAGGTAATCACGATCAACACATAACCAAAAATAAAGAAGACATCAGAAGTAGATTTTTATCCGTTTCAAATTATTTAGAAGTTGAAATAGGTGGGGTTGAATTTGTTTTATCACATTATCCCCTTTGTAGTTGGAATAAATTAGGGAAAGGATCTATTCATTTACACGGACACGTTCATTTGTCTGCTAAAGATAAATGGGGTAATGGAAAACGATTAGATGTTGGTATGGATGGTAATAACATGCACCCATATAAATTATCAGAGATAGTTCATATGATGGATCGTCGTGAGGTTAAATCTGAGATGAATCTTGATCATCACACATTCGAAATGGTTGGGGTTGTGGGATAAACCATAACTCCAACATATTTATTATTATGAAAATTATTATATCTGAAAACCAATTAAGACTTATAAATGAAGCTTTAGGTGTTCCTGATTTTATTTTGGATGCTGCCGACATGTTATATGATGTTGTTGAAAATGACATCAGATCAATAGACGACATTCAAGATGAATATAATTTTAAGGGTAAAATTAATTTTGAATTGGGTGATAAGAAGAAAATAAGAATCGACTCTTATGAACTTAACGTAAAAATCGAAGAAATGGAAGATGAAGAGGGAGTTTTAGATATTATTTCAATGGGTATGGGAGGAAGATTTGGTTTTGACAGAGATGTTAATTTAAAAATAAATGAACCCTCAACCACCTTGAACTTAGATATAACTTTTGCTGTTGGTGACAATTGGAAACCAGAAGAGCTTATCGATAAAATGGAAGAGGAAAGAGATGAAAATGTATCGGCTTTGGCTCATGAAATAAAACACAAATACGATAAACAAGCTAAAGAATATAGTCGTATGGGTCCTGATGCGGTTTATCAAGCAACACAACAAAAAGGGAATTTTGCAATACCGGCAATTGATAGAGTTTTTTATAGATTTATGTATTACATTCACGCAATTGAAAACCTTGTTAGACCAACAGAAGTTGCATATTCTATGAAGAGAAAGAACATTACAAAATCACAGTTCAAAGACTTTTTAGAGGATAATAGAGTTTATAAAGAGTTATTAAGAATTAAAAACTACACTTTTGATAATTTTATACAAGATTTAAAACAACAAGAAGATAGATTGGATGCTCTTTTAGAACACATCGGTGAAGACCCATCTGACATGTCTATTGATGAAAAAATAAACCGAGTATTAGAAGTTGTTTATATTGATTTAGTAAATAACAGAATGGACTTTTTTATGCAAATGACTCAAGGTCCTATGGATGACTTTTTAACATTTGGAGCACAACTTGGAATGATACCACCAGGATTTGAAGAAAAAATGAAACAACTTCAAAAAACAAATGAGATTAGACAAAAGTTTTTATCACGAACTATGAGGTATGAAAAAAACCCAACTAAGTTTTTTGAGGACGAATTTGAAGAATTTAATTATGTTGCAAACAAAATGTTAAAGAAAATTTCTAAACTATACGCAATGGCAAAAGACGACGAACAAGTCAGTGAATCGATTCTAAATTGGGATCTTCACCAACAAATTATGGAAAAAAAATATGGAAAAAGAAAAATCGAAACAAAATACAAAAATTGGAATCTTAAATAAATTATTGGTATTCTTACCATTTCTGACATTATCTTTTATTTTAAAATTACCCGAATATAAAGGAATTGCCACTTACTACGGACAACATTGGACAGGAAGATTAACGGCATCAGGAGAAAGATTTCATGCCGATAGTCTAACCGCAGCTCACAAATACTTTAAGTTTGGAACAATAGTAAAAGTTGTTAATCATCATAACGACTCAGTTTGTTATGTTAAGGTTAATGATCGACTACCAAAAAGTTCAAAATTCATCATTGATTTGAGTTATGGAACCGCAAAACAACTTAATTTTTTAAAGAGAGGTGTGATAAATGTCACACTAACACCGGTTGATACGGTTGAAATTAGAAAATAATAAATGTAACGGGTGGTTTGCTCAATGGGGTGTATTTAATATACAACAATTAAGTAGTTCTTCGTATTTATTGTAGTAACTCGACCGGCCCATGGTAGATGGGGGTTTCCAATTAGGATTCTTCAAGTGAGTATAATAATTAATGTGTTTTAATTTTATACGCAATGAAGAATCTATTATTATCGATTTTTGTTTTTTTTACAACTTTCGTCACTTTATCACAATCTTGCACTCACACTATAAGACTAACCGATACTTTTGGTGATGGTTGGAATGGGGGTGCGGTTTCTGTTTCTGTTAATGGTGCTACTGTTCTGAGTAACATTACTTTTAGTTCTGGATTGGGACCAGTAAATTTTAACTTTAGTGCGTCATCAGGTCAAACAATTAGAGTATGGAGAACTTTATCGGGAACATATCCATCTGAAATGAGAGTTCAAATAGTAAATAATGTTGGCACAATTCTATTAAATACAATACAACCCGTAACAGGAACCGCAACAACAGGTGGTTATACTTGTGTTGCTAGTTGTTCAGGTGGTGGAAGTGGAGGTTGTATTAATCTAAGTTCATATGGGTCACTAACCGCACCATCCATACCTGGAGCTCAAACAATTAGCACTTGCACATTTCAATCAGAGTATAATACCATTTTTAGTGTTGTTTCTGGAAGACAATATAGATCGACATATAATTTAGGTGGTTATATAACAGTTAGACATACATCATACAATGGAACTGTGGTTGCAGCAGGTTTTTCACCTTTAACATGGACTGCTCCTGTGTCGGGAACTTATTATATTCACTACAATACTAATTCATCATGTGGAACCGCATCATCTTGTGGAACAACAACGATTGAATGTCTTTCTTGTTCGGCTCCTGCGGCACCTGTAAATGATTTAGTTTGTAATGCAACATCAATATCTTGTGGTCAAATTATTTCAGGAACAACAGTCAATGCCACTAACAGCGGAAACGGAGAAAATGGGTTTTGTGATGTATCACAAACTCAACCTGGAGTTTGGTATATGATTCCTGGGAATGGACAGATTATGACGGCTTATCTCTGTAATACTGCTTGGGATAGTAAGATCTCGGTTTTTAGTGGTCCTAATTGTTCATCTTTAACTTGCGTTGGCGGTAACGATGATTATGGACCAACGTGTGCCACAACATCAGCATCTTATCAATGGACATCGACGGTTGGACTAAATTACTACATACTAGTTCATGGATACAGCTCAACTAGTGCCTTTCAGATTGGATTGATCTGCTCAACACCACCACCCCCTTCACCAACATCAATCACACAGTCAAGTAATCCGATCTGTTCTGGAGGATCAACAACTTTAACTGCGAATGGTGCCGTTGGAACGGTTTATTGGTATATTAATGGGTGTGGTGTAACTCAGATTGGTGTAGGAAATTCCATCACGGTGTCTCCTACTACAACTACCACTTATAACGCTAGAAATTACAATGGAGGGCTTTTTAGTAATGGATGTGTCTCGACTACGGTTACCGTTAATCCAACACCAACAGTTTCGGTAAGTTCAGTAACAAACACAATTTGTTCGGGATCTAACACACAATTGATTTCATCAGTGGGGAATAATGGAGGATCACCAATAACATACTCATGGTCTCCATCTACAGGACTAACAAATCCAAATGCACCAAGTCCTTTTGCATCACCGACAAGTAATCAATCATATACACTAACGGTGTCATCAAATGGATGTTCAAATGCGACATCAACAACAATAAATGTTAATCCGTCTGTTGGATTTGTATCAACAATATCAGGAAACAACACAATTATTGCGGGAACTCAAGAAACATATTCTATTACACCTGTTCCAAACGCAACATATCAGTGGGCTTACACTCAATCGATAACGGCACCATATTGGTCAAACTTACCAAACTCTAATACGCCATCAATATCTTTTTATTGGCCTCAAACAACAACCGATGGGTCTGTTAAAGTTACGGTTTCAAATTCAAACAATTGTGGAACTCAAGTTAGGTTTTTTAATATCATAACAAACGGAGCTTTACCTGTCGAACTATTATCATTTGACGGAATTTGTAATGATAATCTTATCACATTAAATTGGAGAACTGCCACTGAACATAACACATCCCACTTTGATGTTCTTAAATCAAGAGATGGTGAGAATTGGTCTAAATTAACAACCTTGAATTCTGCTGGTAACTCAACTCAAGAATTAAGTTATTCTACAAAAGATGAAAATGCAATTGACGGAAACAATTATTATAAATTAATCCAATATGATATAGATGGGGTTAGTGATGAATACGGACCGATTAATATTATTTGTAATGGAAATTCAAAAGGGTATTTTTCAACATTTCCAAATCCAAGTTCAGGATCTTTTCAAGTTGTGTTAAATAATAAAAATATGATCGGAAATGGTAAAATTGAAATTCAAGATTCAAAAGGGTCAATTGTTTTAGAAAAAGAAATTGAAATAAAGGGAGGTATTAATTTATATAATCTTGATATGTTAAATATTGTGTCAGGAGTATATTACATAAAAGTAACATCAAACGAGTTTTCAACTAATACCATAAAACAAATAATCAAGTAATATGGAAATAATAATCTTCGGATTTTTGATTGTCATAATGGTTTATTGTATTAGAGATCTTGTCGAGTTATTTTCCGAAATTATAAAACTAAATTTTTTAGTTGGGGTTTCTTTAGTAGTCTTAATTCTAGTTTCAATATTTTTATTTGTTTATTATGAGACAGTGTTTCTTTGTTATTTACTAAATAATGAAATTTTTAATTAAAATAATTTTCATTCATTCAAATTAATTTCTTATCTTTGTAAGGTGAAAAAACCCTGTAAAGAATGCCCCCATTTAATTCGTAATCGTCACAACGATATGATTGTTGATTTTGGTCGTAGAACTGGAAAAAGACACAATTGTCATATGACAGAGGGGGTAAAAGATTTGTGGAATGTTAAAGATGAAAAGTTTGAATGTTATGGATCAAAAAAAGAAAAAGTTTAGATTACCAAGAAAAACCAAAAAAAGATTAGAAAAGGATTTCTATACTTATCCAAAAAGTGAAAGAGATACTTACTTAATTGCTTGGCCATCCAAATACGAGGAAGATTATATTGCGTATAAAAAAGGTTTATTAAGAGGTTTAAAAGAAGAATCAAAAAAAAGATTAAAAGATGAAAAATAGAGAAATAATTTACGGAGTTTGTGACAAGACAGGATCTTGCGAAACATATTTTGGGTTCTTCAAAACTAAAGAAGATGCCGAACACGAAGTTCAAGTTCAGGCGAATAGACTCAAAGAGGATTTGGGTTGGATGGATATTGAAATAAAAAACGATAGAGCCATAGTTGAAGGAAAATTAGTGATAGTAATTCACCAATATGTTCTTCGATGATTAAAAGGTATTTGATTGTTTTCTTATCAGCTCTTATATTAGAGATTGGAAGCACATTTTATATCACTGTTGTTGCCGACAAAAATTATCTTGGAATGTTATTTTTTGCATTCATCGGACCATTTTTGTCATTACCTTTCGTGGGATTTATGGTTGAGTCAAAGACTTGGAAGGAGAGATTAAAATTGGCTTTATGTTCAGGACTTGGATATTTGTTTGGGTCTGTAGTTGTTATTATATTTTTGGAGTTAATGAAATAGTATGGAAGATAAAAAAAAGGGTGGATTAGATGGTCTTATTGACATGATTGCGAGTATTGCGATTGTTTTTGTTGTATTTGCCGTTCTTTGGTATTTTATTTCTGAATATATTGATTATATCAAAAACAAAGAAACAAGGGTCGTTACAATAGTTACAACCATAATAACAATCATTTTGATGGTTTTAATTTATAACAACCCTGAATATGTAAAAAGTTTATTAAAATGAAAAAAGAAACTAAATTTGGAACTTATATAGAAAAAGAAAATGACCCTACAAAATTGACTGGTGATAAAATCAAGGTCTTTGTAGATAGATTGAAAAAAATTGGAATTGAGGTTAAACTCGTGGGTAACTTTCCTTGGGTTTATATTGATGAAATCTGCGGTAAAAAAGTAACTGAAACATTTGAGGGAAATTGGGGATTTACTTTGATATTTCTTCCTAGTAGAAATGATAGTCCTCCATCAGAATTTACAGATATTACAGAGATTTTTAAATTAATTAGAAAGTATGTCCAAGAAACAAAATTAAGAATGAAAGATTCCAAAGATGAGTTAGATGATTTTGGTATAAAAAGTTTATAAAAATTATGAAAGATAAAAAAATATATTTAGATGATGTTCGAACACCTATTGATAAAGATTGGATTGTTGTTCGTTCTTACGAAGAGTTTGTTAGTAAAGTAAATGAAATTGGTTTGAATAATATTGAACTAATTTCGTTAGATCACGATTTGGGGGACACTGCAATTGATGAATGGAAAAGAAATGTTTATACAAATTATACAATTGATTACAATAATATTACAGAAAAAACAGGTATGGATTGTGTTAAGTGGTTAGTTAATGAGTGGATGAATGGTAAACCAGTTGTTGATGTTGTTGTTCATTCACACAACGCAATTGGAAGTGGTAATATGATGGGTTATATTAATAACTACCGACATATCAATCGTTTGAAACAGAATTGCATTAGACTTGAGTGGGATTATACAATAGAAAAATAATAGAAAATGGAAAATTTAAATAGTGTATGTTATGTTGGTTTAGTTTGTGAAATAAAACCAATAGAAGGGGCTGATAATATAGAACTTGCCGTTGTTGGCGGATGGAACGCAATCGTAAAAAAAGGTGAATACAAAGTTACCGATTTGGTTGTTGTTGCAACTACTGACGCTGTAATACCATTGAAACTTTCTGATGGTTTGGGTGTTACAGGTTATTTACGAAAAGGACAACGAGTAAGAACTGTAAAACTTCGCGGAGTATATTCTGAATGTTTAATAATACCAATAGGTTTTGTTCCCCCTAAATACAGATATGAAGGATCTGATTGTATGGAATTACTTGAGGTTTTCAAATACGAACCGCCAGTTAAAATGGTTGAAATGAGTGTTGGAGGTAGAAAGGTTAAATACCACCAAAATCCTAACTTCCACGTTTATTATAAGTTTCCTAACTTGAAGAATGTTCCTGAGTTATTCACCGAAGAAGATGAGGTCGTTATCACTCGTAAAATGCATGGAACAAACGCTCGTTATGGTATTGTAAGAAAGAAAAGATTAAGTCTTTGGGATCGTGTTAGAAAGTTCTTTGGTAATGAATGGGTCGAATTCGATTATGTCTATGGATCCCACAATGTCGAGAAAGGTTCTACATCTCAAGGATTTTATTCTACTGATGTTTGGAGAACTGTGGCGGAACAATACAATATCCAAAACAAACTTTGGAAGTATGTTAAAGAATATTACACCCCTGAAAGATTGGGAACTGGTATTGTAATCTATGGTGAAATCTATGGACATGGAATACAAAAAAATTATGACTATGGATTAAGTGATATTCGTTTTTCTGGATTTGACGTTGAGGTTGATGGGGTTTATCGTGAGTTTTTAGTTGAAAGGGGAATATTTAATGATTTAGATTTACCTGTGGTTGATTTACTTTATCAAGGTAATTGGAATAAAGAAACTCAAGATAGATTTGTATTCAACAATTTTGTTGAAGGAACCAAAGTTCCACACGAAGGTGTTGTTGTAAAACATATCAGCGGTGATCGTCAAAAAGTTGGAAAAGTTATAAATCCGGATTATCACATATTCAGCGAAAAAAACAACGTTGGTGACTCCCATTAACTTGATGGGATCACCTTTTTTTATTATTATTTAAAAAAAAGAAAATACTATGGCAACATTTTGGACAGAAGCAGAAGTAGAATTAGATGTAAATGACATCTACGAAAATTTATCAGACCGAGAGGTTTTGAAAATGGTTGATTTATTTGTTGAAGAAGGTTTGGTGATTTCAACAAACACAAGTAAAAATGAAAGTATGAATTTTTTAGATCAGGAGTGGAAGAAAACACTAGTGAATCTAATGAACAATAGACACAGACTTTCAAACGAAGATGAAGAAATGATTAAATCAATCTCAAACAAGTTGTGATGAGTAAAGAAACTAACATTATTTTTGGTGTCTATGATAAAACAAGAGGTGTTGGAGGTTGCGATGATTACTTTGGATATTTCAAAAAAGAATCGGATGCAAGAACCGAAATGAAAACACAATTCGAACACCTTAAAACTAAAAACCCAAAAGATACTTTAAAACTTCATAAAGATAGAGTTGTTAAGGTTAAAGAAAAAACAGAAGAGATATTAATAATAATACACCCAATTTTAGTGAGATGATAGAGAAATTAAAAACTATATATATTGATGATGAACCTATGTTAGATCATGATGATAAACCAACCAGTAATTCACCAACATGTTGGGGTAGATTACAAGATGAGGAGTATTCACCATCATTTCCATCGGCCAATAAAGTTCCTGCAGGTATTTATGAAATAGTATGGAACAGACAATTAAGTCAGCACACCCTAAAAAAACAACCTTTTAAAACAGATGAGTTATATCAATTACCTTCTTATGAAATTCAGGACATTCTCAAAGACATTCAAAATTTTTGGGATCGTAGAGAGAAATATAGAAAATATAATTTTGTTCATAAGCGTGGGATTTTAATGTATGGAGAACCTGGTTGCGGGAAATCAGGAATTATTCAGTTGATTTCAAAACAACTTATTGAAAATGACGGAATTATTATCAACGTAAAAGACCAAGATGATATTGACTATTTTATAGATTTTATATCAACGTTCAGAAAGATTGAAAAAGAAAGACCTTTGATTGTGATCTTGGAAGACATCGACTCAATTGCCGGTGAAAGTAGTCATTCAACAAGTAGATTATTAAACATCTTGGATGGTGTAAAACAAATTGAAGATGTTGTTTATATTGCGACAACCAATTACCCTGAAAAACTACAAGATCGTATCACAAACAGACCATCACGTTTTGACAGACGTTATAAAGTTGAATTACCTAATGAGGAGATTAGACGAGCATACATCCAACACAAATTAACTGAAGAAGATATTAAAAATATTAATATCGAAGAATGGGTAAAAAGAACTGATGGAATGTCCCTTTCACACTTGAAAGAGGTTGTAATTTCAACTATAGTTATGGGTAGAGAATTCGAGGAAGTTATGGACAACCTTGAAGGATTAAAAAGAGCTCCGTCAGTAAGGGGTTCAGGAAAAATGGGATTTGGAAAATAAGAAAAATGGAAATAGAGCACGAAGGAAGTATTTATGAAACAAACATCACTAAACCAATATTGGAAGGTGATTTATATTATGATTGTATGATTAACGAAGTTAAGATGTGTAAATCTTATATTTGTTTTGATCCTTGGTCATTAAAGATGGAATTAAAAAAAGAAGAAGAAAATGAAAAAGTTTAGTTTAATAGTTGGATTATTGTTACTTGTAAGTTGCAAAAGTTCAAAAAGTGGATGTGATGCATATGGAAGTAACACTATGAAAAGTGATTCAATTAAAATTAAAGTCGAACATTGTCATATAGAAGAAGAAAACTATTGTTACTATTCTATTGATACACTTAGATAATTGATTGTTGTTGGTTCAATCATTAAAAAATACCAATCGTAGGGTGTCTGGCGTAATCCGACACAGGTTGAAAATCCCACTCCTAGGTAAAATTAATCCCCATCTTAGTGGTGGGGATCTCATTTAAGAGACCCCATCCTTAGTGGTGGGCTTTTAGGACCGTTATCCGTTAGGGTAACAATCAAAAGGGGGAATTCGCTACTCCCCCTTTTTTTATTTAACAAAGTATTTATCTTATATGAAAATAATAATAACAGAAAGTCAGTATAATCTTTTATTTGAAAATAAAAAAAATCAATCTTTATTTGATATTATTAAATACGAAGGTTGGGAATCTGCCGCTGAATTAGTTGGAGGTATTGAGAATCTTAAAAAATTGACAGGAATTGAAACTCCTATAGATTTTTTAAATATTTTTACTGATTTGGATGTTGTTCAGAGTGAAGAAGAACCTGATTGGACTTTATTTAGGTATGAAAAAAAAAATAATGTAATGATTTACGATAGAAAAA